>Ga0136643_10012887_pt1 | contig 12482 bp, 13 predicted proteins | sample TergutLab28metaG_FD_96883 | JGI IMG/M metagenome (GOLD analysis project Ga0136643, IMG submission 96883) | Labiotermes labralis P1 segment gut microbial communities from Petit-Saut dam, French Guiana - Lab288 P1 (version 3) (version 3) | ecosystem: Host-associated > Arthropoda: Insects >...
ATGAATGATATATTTAACTGCAATTGGGTGTAAACCCGGTGGCAGTGTTACACGTTTACAGACCGAAATTACATATAACAACAACAATCAACACCAACAATACATAGAGCAAACCATTTACCCCACTCTGGGCGGAAGTCGGGGTGTGGACCGTGCCCCGTCTTTGAGAGGAATACCCTAGCATTTGCCTTACAACCGAGGGACAGCACGGAAAACCTCGGTCAGGGTAGTAGTCCATGCTAAACACATTACATACATTAAATTTCAATGAGTTACAGAAAGAGAACACAGTAACAGGATAATATAAGTAGATAAGATAAGACAAAAATAGCAAAGTAAAACAAAATTACAGAATAAACGAAACATTACATTCACAATCCAACCGTACAGAATAAACGAAACATTACATTCACAATCCAACCGTATATAATACGATAGTGTTTCAGTTCACTGCAATAGTCACTTCACAGCACTACATACCACTTCACTACACACCACTTATCTTCATGCGTGCCTCCACTACACTACACTGCCCTTTACCACAAATATGAGAAGAAGGGGCAACACAACTGGAAAGGAACATGCTAAGAATAATCACTGGATCAGACTAGGAAAGTGACGTAGGATGGAGACTAAGATATGAAGAGCTCTTTGAATTTGTAGATGGCCCTGGTATAGTGAAATACATTAAGGTCAGAAGATTACTGTAGGCTGATCATATAGTCCAAATGGATAATTGAAGACTACCAGAAATGGTACTGGATGAAAAAAATTCCATGGCAGGTGACCTGTGAGAAGACATTAGGAAGGACTCCTTGTTACTGCTGGGTGTAAGAGACTGGAGGAGACTAGCAGGGGTGGGGATACCTGGAGTCAAACTACTGAAGGTGCCAGGACCTGATGTAGGTTGTTGCACCATTGAGGGTGAAGAAGACGAATAATAATAATAATAATGTGTGAGAACATTGTTATTCCACATAACCCCCATCTTCTTCAATACATGTAGCCCATGGGTGAACAAGCTGTTTTGTTTCCTGACAAAAGGGTTTTGGTAGAGTGGCCATCTATGCATTCATCAAGTCACTGGCAAATTGATGGGGTCCTGAAGTTGCTGAGTGAACCAGAGAGGTGACAGTCTTTTAGCGGGCTGGGTCAGGGACGTGCAGCGGCAGGTTCAGAATTTACAAGCACAGTGCACACTGATGGTGTGTAGGAAATATTAAGATTCAGGAGCCAAGATTCTAGTCTGTGTTATGAGTAGGTTGTGTGCTGGATAGTCCAGGGTTAGATTCCCAGCATAAAATCCCCAGACTAGCTCCAGGACCTACCCACTGTCCTGTTCAGTATGTATTTCACCCATGGGAAAGGTGGCTGGGTATGAGGCTTGCTATGTAATGTCTGTCTAATGCAGAGGTTGAGATTGATTGGAGCTCTGCCTCTGCTTCTCCTATACACCATCATGTTGTGCATGAGGGTGACCTTACATTTTAACATTACTTTTTATTTATTTTCTCGGTTCCTTGTATTGAATTAGTGTTTCAAGTGTAATATTGAGAGTAGCGATAGTAAAACGCAGTAGTCCAGAATGCAATGATCCTGTGTACTTAGTAGTCCAGCATAAAAATTAGCAAGTACTAATGACTGATGTGCAGCAAAGGAGAAACAAGTCATGGCAGGGTCAGCCGCAACAAACAATACAGCGCTCGTAACTATTCCATGTGATTTCAGTCTCCCATATTCCATTGTTATAATCAGAAATGTTTGTAGATTACTGACCGGTTTTGACTTAAACTGAGAATATTTATTCCCACTCTGATAGCCACATATGATAGCCCACTACCACGAGTCTCAGCGGTATTGGACTATTAAGGAGTCGACTACCACATCAGTCTCTGCGGTATTGGACTGTTAAGGGGTCCACTACCACATCAGTCCCAGCGGTATTGGACTATTAAGGAGTCCACTACCACATCAGTCTCAGCGGTATTGGACTATTAGGAGTCTACTTTGTATTGCTTTCATGGATTTGTTTTCCTCGTTTTCCTCTGCAGTAAATGCGACACCTTTCATCTCGTTCATGTGTGTATTGTTTAAAGTCACTTGTGTAATTTTTAGGGCATCGCTTGTTGCCATATGTGTGTCTCATGGTAAGTATTAGTTTTGCGTAGCTTAACATGTCTGTACTATGCTGAATGGCGTGTTTGGGCTCCATGAAGCATGTTTGATAGGATCCGCCAGTTTGCCCAACTTACTTTAGTGGGCAAACCAAAGATACAAATTTTTATAATCCAGTGTTCTCACTTCTTATTTTAGTGGTCTTGCTCTATGTGTTTAGAATGTTTTTATCAGTTCTGAATGCTGTTTTTTTTTTTTAAAGTTCTGTTACCAGTTTTTCCTCTGAGAGTCAGTATGCTGTACAGGGCGAGAAGTTGTTTCTAGAAGGCTTCCTTATATGATGAATTGTTTTTGTGTATCTTGCTGTTCGGCTGTATAATCAGTAAAGATGGGGGTTAACGGTATTGCTGTTGTTGTTGGAATCTGGTTTTTGTCTTAGGATGACGATAGCCCTCCATGTTCAACAAAGGGTAAATTAGACAACATAAAGTGTGAACCAGAAGATAGCATAAAGATGGAAATGAAAGGACAGCGTAGTGACTGCAGTGTGGAGATGAATCATCGCAGTGAAAGTGGTGGGAAGGGTATGAATGCATCTGACCAAATAAAGACGGAAATTAAGACTGAGCCCATGGATGAGGGCAACACCACCTCCGAGAACTCGGCCACAGTGAAGGGTGAGTTTCTAGGCCTGAACATGTGGTACAGAGCATCCAGACTTGGAAGTTTCGACAGTACCGAGTCGATGCATTTGAAAGGTTGTTGCTAAGTTTTTGTTTTGTCATTCCTTATGATAGATTTCTTACTGTGTATAAATATGGTAAAGATATGCCTGTCTGAGTATGTAGTTATCCCTCCACTGTTCCACCATTGTGTCTGTGAACTTGTGTCTTCTCTCCAGTGTTCCACAGCATGCCTGCAGAATTGTCTTCCCCCCACTGTTCCATCACTGTGCCTCAAAAATTGTCTTCACATAACTCTTCCACCACTATACCTGAAAATTTGTCTTCCCTCCACGATTCCACCACTGTGTAAATGGTCTTAACATCTCTCTTTCTTTGTGTGGCTCTACAACTCTTAGTGCAGAGTTTTGGCCTTCCCAACCACTTCCTTCCATCTTCCTCTCTCCTGGGCAAGGGTCATCCAATTTGGCAATTTTAACCTCTTTATATCCTTTTTAACATCATCCTCCCAGCGTATCTTTGGTCTCCCCATTGGCCTCTTTGAAATGGGTTTCCAGGCGTGTATTGCTTTGACCGTTCTTGTTTCTTGCATTCCTTCAATATGATCATACCATCCTAGCCTTTGTGCTCTGGCGAAATTTATTATGTTATCAAGTTTTATTAGTTTAACCAATTCATTGTTAGTTTTTATTCTCCAGGACCCGCTTTAATAGATTGGGCCAAATATTTTCCTCGATATTTTCCTTTAAAAAACCATTAGTCTGTTGGTTATTGTTTCTTTTAATATCCTTGTTTTGCGTGCATATGCGACTACTGGTCTAATTACTGAGAAGTGTAATTTCAGTTCTGTGGTCTTAACATCAGAATGTTTATATTTCCATGAAATGTGAAGCTGTGTGATGAACCACTGCTGGTGGTTTATGTGTGAAGACTTCAAATTGAACGTTTTATACCAATTTAAATCGGACACACACCTGCCCCAACTGAGTCATTGTGGATTCAAGGCCTCTGGAATGTGAGGCTGTCTCACTTTGTGTTTCACAGTGTTCTGAAGTGTCGTGGCACCTTCATGTTTAAACCTTTCATGCTAATATTATTTTACACTGTCCTTCCCCAGCACCTCGTATTCACTTTTTTCAGGAAACGTGTTTTATTGCGTGCTTCAGCATAACATTACTTTTTACGATGTATTGTACACACAAGTTTTCATTGACATAATCCTTCCGGCCGTACTATGGCCCCGGCGTTGACTCAGCCTCTAACAGAAATGAGTACCAGGAATATTTCCTGGGGAGTGAAGGCAGCCGGTGTATATGGCTGACAACCTTACCACCTTCAAGTGCCTATTGTCTTGTAATTTGGGAACCTGAACCTCCTGGAACCCTCAGGGCCTGTCCTAGCCTGTAATGGGACTCCTTTACCTGTACACACAAGAGATTGGCTGCCACCGATGCTTTACGGTCCATGAGTGTGGTTTTTTTTAAACACCTACTGGCATAAAATTCAGGGTTCCTGTAACATGTTTTACAAAAAAAACCTGTTATTATTTATCTCTTTCCTGACACATAGAACACAGTTTTTAGTGATACTGTTTTCACTGTCTGTGATAGATAGCCTTTTAGTGTTTGTGATGAAGTGAAGGCCCTATGACCTCTCCTCTCCAAGATACACCTGTGACTGCCACATAGTTGGTTGGAAACAGCACTGTCAAAGCTCCTGTTGCAATGAACTGGTCTGGTGTACACATCATTGAATTTTGTTTAAATAGTCCACCAGGTTTCATTTTTCCTTCACAAGTGCTGCTTCCTTTTTAACGTTTGAGGTGGTGGTGGTGGTGGCGTTGGTGATGGATGATGATTAATATTACTGTTGTTATCATCATCATCATCATCATCACCGCCACCATCCTCTTTATGACCTTTATGTGGGGTATTTTACTCTTACATACTTGAAACAACCCGTGTTTTTAGGGTATTGGTGTTGCAACCATTCTCTATTTACAATTTGTGCTACATGTAATGTTATTTCACGTTATTATTATTGTTGTTGTCATGTGTTGTGCACAGAAGATGTGTATATCTGTGTCTTGAAAACACGTTACTGAAAATGACATTGTCCCCCATTCCTGTAAAGTACTTTTCTTCTTGGGCTTGGGTTTCAGTCCATATTCAAGGTAACTCGTGGGCATGGCATGCCTTAACCTTTTGACGCCTAATGTCAACTATAGTGGTCGTACCGCACCGCTAACCTCTAAAGTTTCATTTTATGTATTTATTCAACAAGTATAGGTACTGAATATTTTAAACATGGTATATACTCTCATTTTTTTCTCTTCAAAATACAGTTTGTTTCATAATTCTAACGTATTTGGTTCCTGTATTATTCACATTTTATATACAGGGTGTGCTAAAATTTAAAAAATAATTCCGGCGCCAAAAGGTTAATGTCATTCAGTGTAACATTCTGATTGCTCAGTATTGATGGTTTTTGGAGAGGACTAACTCCCATTTTTGGGGGTATGGGAGTGGGGGGGAGGTGAGAGTTGGTATCCCTTCCAGGACTGGGTCTGGGATAATTGTGTGGGTGTGGAATGTGTGTGTCCAGTGTTCAATTTATTTTTCCCTGAATTTGTTTTTTAGACTCATCACCATTCACCATAAGCTGTTTTCAGTCATCACTAAAAATTGATTTTGTATTGTCACCTCCCACACCCCTGTTCTGGTATGATCAGCAGCATAACAGACTTCACTATCATCATTAACATCATCTGGATGAATTGTCTGAGTCACTTTCACTTCTGATATCGCAGGGATTGTTAACCACATTCACTGTCTCTAAAATTGCGGTGGTGGTGGTGGTGGTGGTGCTGTAGCAGCCTCTGCTCATGCTATTGTGGTTGTTCTGTTGTTGTAGCTGTCTTTATTTCTTCCGTCCATATCTCCATTTACTTGGAACTGCCACATTACATAGCAGAATGTTGCTATAGGTTGATTGCACAGTTATAAAATTCGCCAAATATGTTATGGCTGTAGGAAAGTCGACGTTATTCCCAAGTGCATGCAGGTAAACCTTCCGAGCAAAAGATGGCTGCGTGAGATGAATAGTATACATTTCATTTGAGAAACCAGTGAAGTCAAATATACAGCGAGTGAACCACGTCACTTGAGGATGAGACACATTTAGTGATGAAGAAAGGTGCGCCTCAACACACGTGGAAAGTGTTAATGGGTGGGCAGTCCAAGGGGACTGGACTGATTGTTGGACTGCTTACGCCTTAAGATATAGATACAACGATCCTTCAGAATGTCAGGAAATGTGATGCAGTCACATTCCAGAAGGCCTCTGTCCTAAACCACACTGCTCTGCAAACCTGAAATCTGCATAAATCGTTCTGTGTGGCACATACCACCTGCTTTACCATCGAGCATTTTCAACACTGCGTCTCTAATTTCATTACGAATTACAGAAATGAAATGTGTTTTTGGAACTGTCATTTGCCAGTTTTGCTTGCATTGCTAATTATTTAAAGATGTTCGTCTACCATGTAGATTTTTTTTTCTTTCTTCACAGAGGACACAGTCATAAAAGAGGAGCCTATGACACCTATGTCAGCGTCCAGTATAGGTGAAGGAGTTGGTACTGAAGTAAAACCACCCATTCCTGAACCTATCCAATCTACTGCAGGTGGCGATAAAAAGAGAAAGTGCTGTGAGTGTTTTGTACTCTCCATTAAATAGAATTGAAGGGTCTGAAATTTTAAACCATAATATAAGGATGGTTTCTGCATGAATGTTAAGAACATTTAGTCAATGGCACTGGCTTGAAATTACTGTACATTGTAAATATAAGAATATTCTGTCATTTATCATTGTAAAGGGTTCGTCTGCATACTCTCGTGTGTTGCTGCGCACACCAGAGACAGAACTCGGATATGGTTTGTGGTTTCAGACGGCAAGATCTTGCACACGTTAACAGTTTCCGTGATGTTTTATGAAATTAACTATGGCTGCAAGACATTATTTTCTACATTATTTTCTCGTACTGCTTGACAGTGTTCAAACCAGATGAGCTACGGCAAGCTTTAATGCCAACCCTAGAGAAGCTGTACCGTCAGGATCCCGAGTCTCTGCCCTTTCGTCAGCCCGTTGATCCACAGGCGCTCGGTATCCCAGACTATTTTGATATTGTAAAAAAAGCGATGGACCTCTCAACTGTCAAGCGGAAACTGGACACGGGCCAGTATTCTGATCCGTGGGAGTATGTGGATGATGTCTGGCTTATGTTTGACAACGCCTGGCTGTACAACCGCAAAACCTCACGAGTGTATAGATACTGCACCAAGGTAAGCGAAACTAGCGTTTTTATTTTGCTGTAACCTAAAGACCATTGCAGTTGAAGGTTTGTGTTTGTATACATCGTAGCGTAGGTGGAGCTTAGTTGAACAGGCCTTCCACTGTAGCCAGTTGCGACTGTTCACATTTGCTAGGTAATCCCGTAATGAATGTAGTGATTACAGAACAGGAAGCATTTGTTTAGGATGATGACATTGTAAAAGTTACAGTAACAGGCTTTATTTGTTCGTGTACAGTTTGAGAAATGTATTCAAAAGTCACTTTTTCTTGTGCAGAAAGGTGTCAGAAATACTAATGTGTTAGGGATTGTACATGTCAAATATCAGTGAATCAGCAGCTGTCAGTGTACAGAGTGTTCAGAATAAGGCACCTTAGATCTACATAATGCTACACTTAACTTGTGTAGGAAGTGGTGTGTTGTGTACATTGTATACCGGGTTATTCGAAATGATTGTCGGGGTTATAACAAGTTGTCAGTTTCTAACAAACTTGATTATCGTGTTGACGTTTGTAGAATCACAAAGGGTGCACATATAGAGCACCTGTAAGGTATGTAACAAAAACTTGGATTGTTGTTCTGTTAAATAAAAAAAACACATATACTTCTGTCACAAGTGTTGTGTATGACAAGTTGTTAAAACCCTGACAATCATTTTGAATAACCCTGTATTTAGACAGTGTATCTAACAAAAGTTTAACCTATATGTGACCTACGTTCACATATTTGAACGCACATTATAATACACCCCTAGAAATGTATTTTATATATTCAAGCAACAAGGAAATTTACTGCATTATTTTAAGACATGATACATAATCTCTGTTTTATTTTCCACTAAGTGCCATTTATGTTACAATTTTATCTTATGTTCGGGTAATACGGTTTTCATGAACTGTGCACCGAAATTTAAATACCAACCTGTTTAACCTTTAGACGCCCAACGTCAACTATAGTTGATGTATCGCACCGCTTACTTCCAAAGTTGCATTTTATATATTTATTCAACAAATATAGGTACCGAATATTTTAAACATTTTGTATAACCTGCGTTTTTTTCTCTTCAAAATGCAGTTTGTTTCATAATTCTAACATATTTGGTTCCTGTATTATTCACATTTTATATACAGGGTGTGCTAAAATTAAAAAAAAAAAATTCCGGCGCCAAAAGTTAAGTGTTCTGTGGAACTGGAGGGGGGGGTGAGATTTGGGTCAGTGTACCATTGCAAACAAGGGACTCTTCTCTCCCCGCTCCCACCCCACCCTTCACCATTTGTTCTTCCGTGGAAAAATATTCAGTAGACTGGCTGTCATACGTCACCAGACACCGTGCGTGTGACTTGTACGTCATTCTCATCTTGTGTCACATGTACTACGTATGCTACAGACAGGCCCGTTAACAGTCTGATCATGAGCTCACAAGATATTCATATCCATGGCCGTGAACTTGATCTTTGCTTGCAGTCAGCATTTATTGATGTAGTTTAAGGTTTAGCGTTTGTTGTTCCTGCAGCCAGTAAATGAACCGCAGGATGGTGTCAGCATAAGACAAGCATAGGGATTTATAAAATAATGACTGCCTGTTATGCTGTTGGAATGTAAACATATTACTGTGGGAGCATGGTTGGCAGAAGGACCAGCATTTTGGGTTATCGTGGTCAGCTGTGATGCTGTACTAACCTTTGAAACCATTTGTGTGTACTATACATGTGGGTCATTACTCTGCTGCCAGAATGGCTGTACATGTGTGGATACATTGTTTGCAGCATCTTGAAAATATTCACATTGCTCCTGTCTCATCAAGGGGTAGAGAAACAGAGTTGCAGCATATTCTGCTTGTCTTGATGCTCTTTGCCTTCTGTCGTGTATCTGAAGTTCACTGCGTAACTGGTAGGAAGTATGCTGTCAAAGGTGAACAAATATGGCAGCTCCATTGGTTCTACACGTGTTTCGTATCGGCTGGTCAGCTTACTTTTGTGAGGTTGTGCATTTAATAGTGTAGTTTTGTGCTCAGGATTCAGTCCTCTGGGACCCCCACCTTGCTTAAATAAAGTGCAGACAGTTGTGCTTTATGCTGTAAGTTAACCCATGTGCAACACCCGGTAGCATTAGTAGGTACGGTAATTACAGTCATTAACACAACAGTCTATATCTAATTGATGTTTATTAGAAATAATAAAAACTACATGTTTTGGCCAACATTGGTTATCATTAGGTTTTTCATCCAAAAGATTTGTATGCTATAAGAGTGTTTATATAGCCTGCAGTCGCGTATCGATGTTAGTTCTCATCATCGAGGATTTTTGGTTAAACATCGCATATATCATCCATTACATCGTCGTCCCATGCCCCCTGACCGATCCATAGGCTCAGAACATTTATTTCACCTAGCTGAAAGCCTCATCTGTTGGGATTTCTGCTGGGCAGCTGAATCTGTCATTGTCTTCCAGTTTCATATATACTTGTGCAAATTTCGCGACCCATTTATAAACAGTGTTGTATGACAAACGGTTTTACTGCACCCGAATTTCCTTGGCCAAATGTCCCTTTACCCACAAAAACTGAACCACAGCACATTACTGTGTTATTGGGCACTACCGTAAAGTCACCATACTTAGCTACTCTATGCACATTTGCAGTCAACTTATTGTGTGGTACTACCATACAATGTGACATTACAACCTGCAGTTGCACCTCAAACCCATTTGGTACGCAAGTATTGCTTGCCTTGCCCCCATACCATTCTGTACTTTCATTACTGACTAAATGTAGAAGAATGTTTTACTTGTATTGCTGATTTGTAATTCTTTGTTTACATATATAGCTGTCAGAAGTTTTCGAACAGGAGATTGATCCTGTCATGCAGTCGTTGGGTTACTGTTGTGGCCGTAAATACACATTCAATCCACAAGTGTTGTGTTGCTACGGGAAACAGTTGTGCACCATTCCGCGAGATGCGAAGTACTACAGTTTCCAGAACAGGTATGTCTTTCAAAACTTTGTACATTTGATTAGATTGTCATTACCTTTGTGAGTGTGGATTTTTAGAACTGTTTCAATACTGGCCATTTATTTTACTGATAATTGATCCTATCCACATATGCATTAATCAAGAGTTACAAATTGCAGAGTCTTTGTGGGTGAGAGATAGACAACCGTACAAGAGTTGTGTGTTGGCCGCTCTAAAAGTTAATAAGTTACGCAGCTGCTTAGTGATACCGGTCATTTTCGGTATATTAAAAAAATACTTGTGACTCAGTCTTCCATTTATGTAGAGCAAGGATGTAACAGCAGTACACGTTTCGCATGCCTCCTACATTTGATGTTCATTTCCAGTGGACACAAGTCTGTTGTTTCAGTGGTAATATCACTTGTTAGATGTTCGTAATATTGAATAATATATAAATGAAAGTTGTAGATCCTAGTTCCCGGTTTTCTTTTGGGTGCGGGGGAGGAGATTCGTGGTGGACATTGATACCAAATTTCATGTATATCTTTTCTTTATTTTTCGTTTGGCTGGCGGGTGTGATTTCACTTATGTGCATTCATTTCATTGTCACTGGGCAAAGAACAGACTAAAAACACGTTGCATATACAGTGTTATTCAAAATGATTGTTGGGGTTTTAACAACTTGTCACACACAATACACTTGAGATAGCAGTATATGTATTTTTTATTTAACAGAACAACACTCCAAGTTTTTGTTACATACTGTACAGGTGCTCTATATGTGCACCCTTTGTGATTCTACAAACATCAGCACGATAATCGAGTTCGTTCCGAACTGTTCGTAGCATGTCAATGGTGATGGTTTCAATGGCGGTTCTGATTCATACTTTTCACCCTGTCTCTTGAAACTGTGCATACCGCCTTCGAATGGAATTGTCAGATGGTGGTTGTTTCCCGAATTTGGTGTGGAATTACCGCTGGACAATTGTACCCTGACATTCATTTTGAATAACCCTATATTTTGCACTGGTGTAGAAAGAGTTCTGGGGGTGGTATTGTTAATAGACAATAATTTAAATCCGAATGGAAATGTGGAAGATGTTCCATATACTAGGTTCTCCAGGCCATACAGATTAAATGTCATTATGTCATTACAGTTTTTAATGTAGGTCTTTTTATTCCATGATAATGTAATTATTTTGCAAGTTAATTTCTGAACACATTGGTGCATTTCGCCAGTTCTTGGCATGAGTTTAAAAATTCTGCCATGGTAGAAGTGGGGCTGTTGTCTTTGCAACCGTTCATACACAGCCATTTCTACTTCCTCATCATTTTGAAATTGCCGGCTTCAAATTGTGATTTACTGTTCCAACATAAGTACCTCCACTGATGCTGTGCCGACGTCCGTCCTCGATATGCTGGGCTGACCTGTGCCAACATTATCATGGATGCTTGACAGTTTTTCAAACTTTGCATTTGTTTTTGGCATGCTCTACCCTCATTACACCGTCACTGTACATCTCTATGAATTGACAGTATGTTTTGCCCATAAAAACGAAATCACATTGTGGAATGTTTTAACGGCACCAGCGCCTAATCAATATATGTGCCATTGCATGTCAATATAGCATCTGACTGATTCTTGCACTTTGCACTGTATGTTGCATGTTACCTGTACTGTAAGTGATGCCTACTAATGATAATTAAAATGCTTCATTAACATGCAAGGTACAGGCTAGGAACTTTATTTCTTGAATGTGCCTGGGAAGTGAGAATATCACTAGTAGTTGAAAGCATGTTACCAGAAAACATCTGTTTCAACACCGCATTGTCTCAGGTTATGGTGCTTGTGATGTGTTTGTATGTAAGTAGGTCTGAATAATCCTTATACATTCCACAGAATTTTCCCAAAAGCCCTTCTGGAGTTACAAGTTGCAGGTACTAGCGTTGTGTGATTTTTATGCTACCAGTATGACCAGCGCATTCTGTATCTGAACACAACACAGTTCACTTTTTTTGTAAGTCTTGCATTTTATACATTGTGTTTGTGAAAATAGGAACTGGTGTTGAGTGACTTTGGGGGGGGGCTCAAGTTGCAGAGTGGACTATGGCCACTTATGGGACTTCCTTGTTTGAAACATCCCCAGATAATTAGATAGCTGTTGTTGACAGTATGCACTTGTACAGTTGTTTGCATGAAATGAATTAGGTGGAAGCATTTTTAGTTGATTACAAGAGACTGAATGTTTGTTAATAACACCGTACACATTCACTTTATTAAAATATATTTCCGTCAACACAAATATATAGTAAAAACATAGGTTAAAGCGACGTGTTTCGACTTAAAAAGTCGTCATTAGTCTAAGCTAAGAACCATGAAATTC
>Ga0136643_10012888_pt1 | contig 12481 bp, 9 predicted proteins | sample TergutLab28metaG_FD_96883 | JGI IMG/M metagenome (GOLD analysis project Ga0136643, IMG submission 96883) | Labiotermes labralis P1 segment gut microbial communities from Petit-Saut dam, French Guiana - Lab288 P1 (version 3) (version 3) | ecosystem: Host-associated > Arthropoda: Insects >...
CAAAAGTTGGCTCTAACTTCGCTGACCGGCGGCGGCCACTCTGTCGGTATAGTTCGCGTGCGGACTAAGGCCACGGAGTTTAGTTTATACCATTATCTTCCATATCTGCATTGTTGTCTTGCTCATGGGTAAAATGAAACTTGAATAGAAAATCTGATAGAGATATTTTAGTTTCCTGAAAATAGTTGATGACTATTTTATGGTGCTTGTTGAGGCTGCTGTCTCCAGTTGGTGTACAGAATTTCTTTGTTTTATTATTTTTCCTAAACATATGAAGGCCAGATGTAGGAATAGATGGCTAATACATCAGATTTCAAAGACGGGTTGTTGTGAGGGATTATGTTGATCTTCAATTATATGGATGTCTTCCCATTTCCTTTCTGATAGAAGTGAGGAACATTGTACGTGTTTTGTGCAATACACATATTTACTTATATTTTATTTCAACTAATTGCACATTCATAGTGCTGTACAAATTTATTAGTCTCTTATGTATCCACCTACATGTTTTGGCTATAATTAACCACCTTCGGGGAGATTGTTTACACGAAGGAATTTCATTTTGATATAGGAACATTGCATCATCAGCTGTTCATAATAGATTACAATATCAATTTATATGTATAAAAAAACAAAAATTCGGTTAAGAAAATAGAGAGTTTGCACTTCCTTGTTAAAAACTATTTTTCTTGTGCATTACAATATTGTTTCCACTTTTTATTTTGTAGCCAGACATTTGGATATGTACATTCATCTTCAACTATAAATGGATTAATGTCCTGTAGAAATAAACAATTAGAATAAAACCTCAATAATTGTACAGTTGCAAATTAATGGATTTCTTGTGATATGAGTGATATGAAAGGTGGAATGAATTACATACTGATACTACTATTCACTTAACTTCTAATCACCCTACAGAACAAAAACTGATAGCTTACAGTTTTTTATCAACAGAATGCACATCTTACCTTTAATAATGCCTCAGGGAAGACAACCAGAAATGAACACAATATTGCAAATAGTACAAAACATTAACATAATGACATAGTTAAATATGAAAATTAAACACAAACTTCACACTATGAATCACAATGAGACAGCACCAAAATGTTACAGTACAAGGCTCAGTTTTAACTGCCAGCCATTTAATTAGGTTACCAGTTTCTTCAAAAATACTGATCTCTTCATAGCATTTCGAGCCTCAAATAATATATGTAACCTGAGAAACCAAAGAAACAACAAAGGAAGTACCAGAACTGTGGAATTTAAAAAATAAAGTGCAACACCTGCAGGGAGTTTTGTATGGGCCAGACGTGTGGGCAAAACTCAAAAGATACATCAATACAACCCACAATCTGCCTCTGCATAATGCATAATCAACAACATGACTCGCTCACTGCTTGATACCATGGAATTTTTTACAGCTAGCTTGAAAAGGTTTATGCATGAATTGTCTAGAGAAGTTCTATATTCAGCTTTACTGTATTTTAATCAGTAAACAAAACACAGGAGAACACAACCCCTTGTTATGAAGTAATGTGTGTAATATGAACAGAGACCTGACATCCAGTTAGGGTTTGTAAGCAGATTCAGTCTAGAGTGGTTTATTATGGATCACATACTACTAATCAGCATGAATGTACACACACACACGTGTGTGTGCGGATTACATAATTGATTAAACTTTTCATTTTAGCTCTGTCATAAGAAATACATTAGTTTGCATACTGTACCATTATGGAGGTTTTAATTCTATTTAATTATTGCTACAAGATTGTGACCAATTTATAGTCAAAATGAATTATACATACACGGATGTTTGGTTGCAAAGAGGTATATAATTACCATAATGTATAAGAAGAAATGGTTTTTAACATGAACTGCACACACACGTTTTATTTGCTTAACCTGATTTTAGCTTCTTTAGACATTTAATATTGACTGATGTTTATTTGATATTGTAATCTATTATGCGCAATTGATGATATGTTCCTACATCAAATTGGAATTCCTTTGTGTTAACATACTCCCACACGATTGCTAAAAATAGCTGAAGCTTGTAGGAGGATACACTGTCGAATAGTAAAATTTTTTGCTATTAATGTGCAATTAATTGGAATAAAATATAACTTGATAGGAACATTCTGGCAATGAGGTGGCTATTTTTATCACTTTGCTTGCCAGACTGTTGATTACATTCATAAAGATGGTTGAATTTTATGCAACATCTGTTTGCTTCTCATCTGATTTGCACTCTACAAACATGCCATTGTGTTAACCCTAGCATTTGATCATGATTATATGCATTAAACATAATAATTACTGCCTAAATTGCTGAATTTATTGTGGAAATACTAACTGAGATATTTCACATTTAGTTAATTTTGTCATATACTGTATATAAGAATTCAGTACAGTCAGTATATACAATAAACTTGTTTATTTCAATAAACTAATATTACCTTAAAAGTAACACATTTAAGTGTAAGTGCCTCTAAAATATGTGAGCTCTTTATTTTCATTAAATTTTAATTTACTTAACTGTAATTACTATTTAAAAATGAGTCATTGCAAGTTTGTGTTAGGTTTGAGTACTGCCCATCCAGTTCCTTCTTGTGTTCCATTGCCTGCATGTTTTGTTGACTGGTTGTCAAAGTGAGATTAATGTAAACTGCTTTAAAAATTTCAGTTTCAAGTAGTAGTAATAATACCCATTCAACCACTTCCCACCTTGCATTGCATTACAGTGGTGGCATATGTGTGTGGTCTTACTAGCTGACGGTTGCATGACTTCAGAACTGATACCTTTGTACCTGTACTAAAGTCTGACCGCCATTCCTATACTACTCAATGATTTACAATACTAATAACTTTGTATCCATACTAAAATCTGGCTGCCAACTGTATATTACCCAGAGATTTAAGAACCTTTATTGCCATATAATAAGTTCTTACCCTCAAGTTAAAATCTGGTTACCAGTCCACTAGAGTGAATATTTTAAATCCCCAGTTTCTGAACTGTGAGCATTAAGACTGAAATATGTAACATTAGTCCCCCCCCCCAAGTGGTAAGTGTACCATCTTCTCAACCTAGACAACCAAGTTCAGTACCATAGTATTTTATGTAGGATTTGTGGTGTACAAAGTTGAACTCGGTGCACATTCCTCATATTCATTCAGTAATGCTTGGATATGTGTTCAAGCCCCTGCCTTGTGTTTGCTGCTTGCATGCAGCTTCTAAGGGACTGTCCACTGGGGCTTTTAGGTTACTATGTACGTAATTCATCAGCATTGTGACTCTTTTATATAAAGTGACATGCCTCAAACTGTGCTGACACAAAAGACTTTAAGATGTCACAGTCAACATGTTAATAGAGGTGCTGGTATGAGTAGCTTTTCACTTCAGTCCTTAAAATGAAAACCATGTGGTTGTAACATTGTGTATATGCCCCCACCTCCACCCCTTGTCTCTGATGTGTGGTGCACTACTAAGGTCTGCATTAACCAGTTTGAATGGCAATGTGGAATGTGTGAATCTGAATACTGATGTGTTGTTTAAATTGAGTTTAATCCTTTCCATTCTAGGTTAGGTTGGGTTTGGTTAGATTACTGTCAAATATAATTGTATGTGGAAGCTTCTTTACTCTAAATCGGCCAAAGAAAATTCAGCACGGAAAGGATTAAAGTTGCTTAATGGTGATTTGATACAATATAAAACCTTTATCTATTATCTCAGTGTTTATGTACATAAAACTTATGTTGTCCAGTGTGTGAATAAAAGAGTAGCTCTTGAGCACAAAAATGGAATCCATTGTTGAAATGTTTGTAGATTTTTTGGAGTAACTGTACACCTATAGGATTTGTTTTTTGCATTGGACAACTCTCAGGGTTTCCATAAATTACTGGTTGAAGGCAGTACATTTTTCATTGTATTTTCATGGTGTTATGAAAAATCGGTTCACAGTAATTACATTGTAATACATTTATGACACGCCATTTATGCAGTTAACATACATGTTCTTTGCTGTGCTGCTGAATTTTCTTTATCTAATATGACATTAGCAGAAGGCACATCATTGTTCCAATCACTTTAGTTGCAGATTGAACTGACCCTCCTGAGTGACATAAAATCAAACACCCCACATGTGAAGTTTCATGCATATCAGTGTTATAAACAGTGTTGGTATTGGAGGAAAGTTAAGACATTTCCATTGGTGGAAATCTAAGGATGATAGAGGAGTTTTTTCAGTGCTACTAGGCACAGAGTAAGCTGTTGAGTAGACTAGAGATGATAGTGGATGCTGTTCAGTAGGGCTAGAAATGATATAGGAGGCTGTACAGTAGAATTAGAGATGACACAGGGTGCTGTCCAGTAGGACTACCTTGTCTGATAAGAAAGTAGCCTGCTGCAGTGTTAGCTCATGGTCCATATCACCTGTTTTTATAGGTCTTATGGCTGCACATATGTTGGTTTTACACTCATGTGTCCCAATTGTAGTTGTAAGAAATTAATATGCATTAGAAAAGTTTCAAGTTCAGCAAAATAAATTATAGTGTGGCAGTGTTCCTGTTCCGAACAATATTTTAACCTTATGTCTAATTCAAGCATGTTGATGACATACACGTACACAAAGCACATGCGGAGTTTTAATATTTTTTTTTAAGCTTTCTGCACTGTATATTCTTGCATTGATTGAGAGTTTTAATGTGTTTGGTTTGTTGCTATCTTGATATATTGGCAAGTGTCAGATTGAAAGTGTTGTCTGAGCAGGGAGGTCTGTGGACCTGCATTTTTCCACCCCTGTCCTATATTAACTTTCAGTACTGAATAGCTCTCAAGTTTTCTGTTTGTACACTTCAGGTTCTTGGGTGATTTGTGGACACTCTGTACACAATTATGAAAAACAAATTAGAATTTAGTACAACATTGCTAAACTCCCCATCCTAAGTTAACAAATGGAAGTACAGTATGTATACATTTGCTGAACACTCAGTATTAATACAAGTTTCATGCAAATCAACCAGTTCTTATCTGTGTTATAAGACTTAAAACAGTGTGGGTTCCCATACATTTCCACTGTTATAAGCCTTTTGCAACCACCTGCAAATTTAATGTCATGTTGTAAGTGTTATGTATGTGCTGTTTATATTGTTTGACATTTCTTCTAGTAATATGTGTACCTGCACAACAGTTGTGGGACCTTTACATTTTTTTGTATGAAAACATTCCCTTTAAAAAACAATTTTTATGCAGTGTAATTTGTATGTGGTATTAGTGAGATTGGATATGCAAAGGACAAAAAGTTTTTAGTGGTTTCTAAATGACATACTCTTTTTCCCCCGCCCCATGACAAAGTAATTTTTTAGAGAGCTCTGAACTGTTTTTCACTTACAGGGTGAAGATGCATTGTATGAGAAGAGGAAGGAAATGGCAAGTGCAGCCCAAGAAGAGGTTCACAACCTACAACACAGCAGCTTACCTTCAGATACTACTCAAAAGGTAGATGACTCATCTAAACATGATCATTATAATGATGATGGTAAGCCTAAGGTGCAGGTAATGGGCATGGAGATGACAGCCAGCTGTGAAGGTGGGCAGCGTTGGAGTAGACCTAGCACTCCTATACTGGCTGTTCCCTCACACAGTCACAGTGGCACACCAATACCATCCCCCACACCAGAACCACAATCTATATATCTGGAAGGTGCCCTTCCATCACAATCTCAACTTCTAGTATCAGAGTCAGAAACCCAGGCTGTTGCAGTGGATCCTGAGGATCTGGAATCTGATACAGATGCCCCAATTGTACTGAGTGGGAAGATGACACTATCTCTCATCAGCCTGGATGCTGCACAGGCCGCAGAAGATGAGCAGTTCAGCTGCAAAGAACCAGTTTTGGATACCGAACTGAATGAGAAGCAGAAGCTACAAGAGCTGAAAAGTGTAAGAAACACTCATATAAAAAAGAAATGCACAATCTCAAATAACATCTGAAACATTTGTGCAAAGATAACTAACTGCACCTCCCAAATAACAGCAGACACAGTTGTGTGAATAGAACTAATCGCACGACCTAAATAAGATCAGAAACTCTTGTATGAAAGTACTGATCATACCACCCAAGTAACAACAGAAACACTTGTTGTATATAACCACACCAACCAAATAACAGTAGAAACACTGCTGTGACGTCTGCTGATTACATTATCCCAATGACAGTAGAAACGCTTGAGTGTAGAATACTAACCACAACACCTAAATGACAGCAGAGACATCTGTATCAAGAAAACTAATCATGCCCCACAAGTAATGGCCTGTTTGCAGAAGCCTCTAGTAGAACAGTTACTGATATCAATGAACAGCAAATGTAATTCAGGCAAACACAGCTCTGCATTGTTAACAACAATCAGCTACGTGTTTTGGCTCATAAGAAAATTATCAGGCTGCATATAAGAATTGCAGAGATAAACAACATTATCTATCACTGTCACTTATTTACTACTTACTCACTGCACGGAGCAGAGTCCTTCTTGAGAAGCTAACCGGTTCTCAGCTAGTCCAGAAAATCCCTGCATTTGATGGAATCTGGAGGTTCATAACTGCATTTTCAAGTACCTGCCACCTGTCCCTATTCTGAGCCAGATCAACCCAGTCTTTGCCCCCCCCCCTCCCCCCACTTTGTAAAGATCCATCTTAACATCCTGTCATCTATGCCTGAGTCTTCCAAGTGGTCTCTTTTCCACAGGTTTCCCCACCAGAACCCTGTACGCACCTCCTCTTTATGTGCTACATGCCCTGCCCATCTCATGCTTCTCAATTTGATCACCCAAATAATATTTGGTGAGGAGTTCAGATTATTAAAACTCCTCGCTATGTTATTTTCTCTTCTCTCCTGTTGCCTCATCCCTCTTAGGCCCAAATATTCTCCTCAGCACACTGTTCTCAAATACCCTCAGCCTATATTCCTCCTTCAGTGTGAGCAACCAAGTTTCATGCCCGTACAGCACAACAGGCAAATTACAGTTTTTTACATCTTAGTCTTTAAATTTTTGGATAGCAAACTGGAAGACACAAGATTCTGCACCAAATGATAGCAAGCATTCCCTGACTTCAATCTGCTCTTAATTTTTTTCCGGAATAGAATTTTGATTTGTTAAGGTAGTTCCCAAATATTTGAACTCGTCCACCCTTTCAAAGAAGTTATCATCAATATATATATTGTGACTTCATCCTGCATTCTGATCTCGAGACATGACCATTATACACTAGTTTGATGTGCAAGATTCACTGACTGCATTGTTGCCGGATTGACCTGGCTTCACCTGACTTACGTCATATAAAGTAGAATTATTATGTTGTACACTTGTATTATTTGCTACCCTAGATATCTGTTCCCTCAACTCTGCTACTAAATCTTATGTGTTTTTCTACATGGTATATACACTTCCATCCAATATATTAACATAATCAACATAAACCAAAAGCTGTGTACCATGTGATTTCAAGCCATCCTGGTTTACTTGAACCCTCCTAAAGCAGTGGTGATAAAGCATCTCCTTGTGTCAAACTATTCGTAATAGGAGACACGTCAGACATGTTTGCCTACTCAGACTCTGCTATAGGTTTCAGACACATTTTTAGTAGCCTTACCAGTGAGAGGGGGATACCAAACTCAAGAAATTTGTACAAGACCTCCCTCTTAACTGAATCATATGCTTTCTTGCAATCTATAGACAGCTGATTCACTGCTTCATTGTATTCACATTTTTTTTCAAGTATTTGATGAATGCAGAATCTGTGATCAGTAGTTGACCTGTTGCATTGAAATCCACATTGATAATCCCCAATAGTTTGCTCTATGTATGGAGTTCTATGCTTGTATAATTACTAAAATGTCATCAACCTTATAGATTGGTACAATGATTGATTCCTTCCACTCCTCAGGCAGTTCCTTCTTATTCCAAATAGAATTAATAAGTTTATGGATCTCAGAACTAATTGTTCTACCCCCTGCTTTAATCAATTCTGCTTGGATTTGATCAGTACCTGGTGATTTATGTCTTTTTAGCTTTTCACTAGCCATCTCCATATCCAAGGCACTTTGCTCAGGCGCAAGTGGTTCTGCTGTGTGTATTCCTGTCTGCCTAAAATCATTAACCCCATGTACATTCACTACCTCAGAGAAGTGGTTCCTTCACCTAGTCAAAATACTGTGGGAGTCTGTAACCAAATCATCCTTCTCCACCTTCACTATATTAGTCCTAGGCTGGTAACCCTTCTTGAAGTCGTGGATGCTTGTATACAAGTGTCAGATATTTTTTATTGTACTGTTAGCTTCAAGTTAATCTATTTTGACTTTCAGATATTCCTTTTTATACCTGAAACGTCTACTAGCTTCACATCTTACGTATTTTTTATTATCTGCATATTATCTACATTGCTTTCATTTGGATCCTTTAACCATTGCCCTAGCTAAGAAAATATGTTTTCAGGAATTTTTAAACATATCTAACTTAAAAGAAGAGGTGTACCAAGACTTCTCTGTCACATAAGTCTACTTTAAAAAATTTGTAATCCTCCATTTTATAATATTTTAACTTAATCTAATTTTAATGCCTTACTGTTATGTCTGTTTAATCTTTAATTCCTGTAGTTACAGATCTGCTTCTACTAATTTACAACTATGATTCCCAATCTTATGCCCTTACCAGGTTGAACAGCACTTTTAAGATAACTTATCAGGTCTCAGTTTGACTGCGCTTTCTAATGTTATCCGACATCTACAAACTTTTTAAGACGTTTATAGACAGTAACACCAGCCATCAGTTCATGAATGAATTAAAATTCACATCAGTCGCTTTTTAACTGATGTAACAAGTCAAGATCCTGACTTGCATATATTACAGTTGTCGAGCTTGTCTTTGTGATCCTTATATGCAGTATGATGGTGGCTTTGTTACAAGCCAAAACATAGCAGTTGATCATTGTGAATGATAGAGAGTTGTGTTTGAATTAAGTATATTAATCTTTTATTGTTATTATATTCTTAAAGAGATGAACCACTTCAAAGTCCGTGATATATTTTACACTTCCTCAGCACCATATACAAAGAAAGATATGTGGTAAAGTTGTCTGTGAAATTGCAGTTTGGATTTTACAGGCTCTTTTGTATCCATGTGAGAAGGCGTTTCATGTGATAACTTTACCATAAAAGTCTAGTGCTGGAATCTTCCTGCAACCACATGTTAATTAACCACCACAGTATGGTCATGTTGTGTGCAGCTATGAGTGTTGATCCAAAATTTCCAAAAAACAAGATGTAACAAAGAACATGTTTCAGAGCTTATATTTAACCCAGAGTCTGGGGAGGAAGTTGAAGAGACTGAATATATAGTTACACCCCATTATGGTGTACAAACAGGGCTACAAACTAGAAGGACAAAGTGTACAAGAGTACAACATACGCAGAAGTTCTGATATTGATGAGAATAATCTTTTATGGTAGGGAAAACTGAAAGGTGAAACAGATGTTAGTATTCATTAATTGACTATTGGAAACAGAAAACATCTTACCAAATAGGCATGTAAAAAAAAAATTGCTGTGTGCTACAGATGAAACCTTTAGAGACTAGCATGTGGCTCGCTTGGCCAATGGGTATTACAATTTAAAGACAGCTTATGATGTCCTTGGATGATAAAGGTTCAGCATAAGTAGAAATTGAATTAATACATAGTAACTGCCTTATATTGTGAAGGCTATTTTTGAACACTTGTGCATGCCATTTTTGCTGTCACAGTTATGTGTAGTATAGGGCAAGGGTTTTTAACCTGTTGGCCAGGACCCAGAAAGGTATGCCATGATCTTATTTAGAAATTGACATTTTTGTCTTGCATGAAGTTATTTTGCTTATGTGAGGAATTATGTGTGCTGATTGGACAGAACTGAGTTAACCTTCAGTGAATAACAGGTGCAAATTGGACCTTAAATGAACAGGGAAGTTTGCTATGGCCTGTGAGTGTCATTCTCTGCCCTTCTGCTGATCCCTCTATGTACTTCTTCCATTTCTCCTGTCTCACTGGCATTGCTAAGAATGTTCTGCAGGGAAATGTAAATGGACCCCTCTGCTTTGCACTCAGTTTGCTGTTGAGTGTTATTTTGCCACTTGAGGCTTGATGATTGTGGAGTAAGTAGAACCTCATGATATGGCAAACTTTATATAGGCAGCTTAATTTTTGGTATGGGTCTCACATGTATGACTGAGCAAGGAATAATTTAAGCTGCATTGTGTGATCTGTTTGGAATCACTCAAGCAGAATAAGTTCCAATTTGACAGAATGAGTCTGGATTCTGCATCATTTTTAGTTCACATAGGTAATACGACTTTCCTTATTACAAATGGTAGGTAATGGGTCATGTGTATGTGTCTGTGCACAGGCCCTGAGGGACGAGACAGCCCACGATGCACCGACCACTTCAGAGGAGGAAAAGGAAGAGGAGGAAATTGAGGACGATGAAGGCAGGTGTTCTGATAAACTGCAACGTCTCATGTTATAATTGACTGCCTGAGAGTAGAATCCAAAGCTTCCATATTGCCAATGCCAGATCCTGCCATGGACAGAAACCTGAGCCAGTTCTAACCTTACTGCTAATAACATTCTTGTTATATCCAGCCATCTCCATGGCCTTCCATATTGTCACATTCAAAGAGGTTTCCCCACCAGAATTTTGTAGCACATATCTCCTCTTGAGACATGTGCCCAACATACTGAGGTACCTTTAATTTGACTGCTGTGGCATTAAGTACATTATGTTGTAAATTCTTCACTTTCACATAATGAAATCGCACAGAAATGCTGTAGAAGTGCTGGTATTTCACCGAAGACATAGTTGTTTTTCTTGTCTATTTGTAGGTATGTACTGTCAATTAATAAGTAGATCCTAACTATAGCATTGGGACTGATGAAAAGTTTAGGCATGCAATTTGGGGGGGGGGAATTGATATAATGTAAAGATGTGAATAAACTAAAATATACCCACATAATTAAAGTGATATTATGAATGAATATTTAAACCAGCCATCAGAACTTTGCCATAGTACTCAGTCAATTCCTGAATGGTATTGACTATCATATACCCTGACAAGAATTGGCAGTAAATGCCATAATAGTGCCCTACAGTTTTATCAGGTCCATAGTAGGGGGCAGGAAGCAAAATGACTAGAAAGGAGAAACAGAATACACACACACACGTATCATACGGTAGGTCTACATACCCAAAAAGTGAAACAGATTTACACTTTGTACAATGTATGCTGGATAGAACTTCCTGGTACAGAATCCAGTGGTTTAATGCCTTCATAACAAAATCCTGTGAGCCATTTTGTATGTTTCCAACCATTTGCATAAGATGTAATTATATATATATATAAAACAAGAAGTATACAGGAGTATACTTCTTGTTATCCCATGTTCTTCAAACAAAATGTTGTATGTATTTCTTATTTCCTTCATCCCGGTGTGTATCTCTGATTGTCTAAATCTGTGTTTTGACCTCTCCCATCCATGTGTTCCTTTAATGCAGTTGATGCATGTGTGTAGTCATACTAATTGAGTATTCCATCTGTCAGTGCAACTGTCATGACACCCAAGGTAAAGTCTAGCTGTCAAGACAGTTAGTACTATGAAGTTGTTCCCAGACTAATGCTTAATCACTGCACTGCTCAAACATGAAAGAATATGCAACATAGCCTCATATTTGGCACATGCAGAATGATATATGTACGTGATCAAACAAAGTTCTGGAACTGATGCTGTCTTGCCAATGTGGTTTGGTGTATAACTGTCTCTTAGGCCATGTTGTCACTGCCAGGGATTAGTTAAACTAAAGCCATATTTCTATTGTTTCATCCTTAGCAGCCATATGCAGAACTTTTGTTTTTCCTTGTCATCAAGGAAGCATCAGGTTTTGTAAAACTGGGAATACCGCCACAGCAACACACAAATACTTCAGGCTGTTTATAGAAAAGAAGTTGTATCTTCTGCTTATGTCTTGAACTTTCCTTGTGCCATCTGGCCTTTTTCTGTTCCCTAAACTGAAAAAGTGCCTGAAAGGAAGAAGTTTTCGGTATGCTTAGGGCGTCAAAATTTCAGAGTGACTCAAGAGTACTCACAAGTGTTCACACATTGCCCTGTGAAGTGTAAATATTGAGGAACTGAATAAATGCACAGTGCAAACTGACAACAGGAAGAGCATAATTAATGGACAGGTAGCAAAACCAAAAGTTCATCTTCCACTGGTCACATTCATGAGCCAGTAAGGTCCCTTCTTAATTCCATAATGCTGATGAGGTCCTGTTCTTACTTACTTACTCCATGGTGCCGAGTCCTTCTTGAGAAGCTAACTGGTTTGCAGCTAGTCAAGAAATTCCCCGCATTTCATGGAACCCGAAGGTTCATTACCGTACTCACAAGCGTCCG
>Ga0136643_10012892_pt1 | contig 12480 bp, 9 predicted proteins | sample TergutLab28metaG_FD_96883 | JGI IMG/M metagenome (GOLD analysis project Ga0136643, IMG submission 96883) | Labiotermes labralis P1 segment gut microbial communities from Petit-Saut dam, French Guiana - Lab288 P1 (version 3) (version 3) | ecosystem: Host-associated > Arthropoda: Insects >...
ATGAGGTTGAACACGAGTGAAGCTAAATACCTAACTCCACTCCCCAATACGCATTCGGGACGGGCACACGAACATCTTTACCGGACGGAATGCGATGCGTAAGTTTCCATTTTACAGTGTTCCAGACGTGAAATGCTAATCATTCCTCCTCAGCAATATTTGACATTGGTTTTGTAGTTGTGAATCAATGTATACCATTGCTTCCTTGCTGGCTGGGCAGGTATTACCGACAGTTTTCTCAGGGACTCTGCTCTGTGGGTCTGTTACTCGTATTCGGAAACAATCTAAGTATTATATTTGATATTATTATTATTAGAACTATTCTTTTCCCATAATTACAACAATATTAACCAAAGCATTTCGTGATCTAGGGACTGGAGTAGCTTAATGCACAGGCTACAAGATTAGTGGCTGGTCATGCAGAGAGTTGGGATCGTGTAGGGGGCAGAGACAGAGATTTCTTCAACATATCCAGACCGACTCTGAAGTCCACCCAACCTCCTCGGGTAGAGGTGGGAGGGGGGGGTGTTTCCGAAGGCAAAACAACCGGAGCGTGAAAGTACCGGTTACATCTGGTGTGGAAGGTTACGAAGTATACCCAATCTATCATACGTCACCATGGCGTGACGTTTAATTAAGCATGTAGACGACATTATTTCGGCATGTGTAGTTCCGTTTTAGACGGACGATTGGTATTCACCCGGTCGCAGCTCCCACAGGATCATTCTGCTCCCAACTTTTACGCTGCGGGGTTTGGTAGTGCCACTGCTTACAAAATTTAAGAAGTTTCCAGAACTTTACCAGAGACTGTTCTTTTGTGCTACTTTCTTTCTTCCATAAAGCGAATACTCTCACGGTATTATGCCCGTTTGTCAGTTCATCCGTCCAGGCGTTTCTAACTGGTAATGACTTGTAAAATCACTTGACAAATTTTCATGAAACTTGGCACAAATACCATTCTGCTCAACTTCGCATTAACTGTGTACAGTTTGACTTCTTTTGTCTTTTTGTGACAACATGGGGCCCGTGAGACCTTACCACGTCAGCAGTCACTTGACAGAGCGTCTTGAAGCATCAAGTTGACGCTTCCATTGTTGTCCAGGTTAAGGACATCTACACACACACACACACACACAACCCCACGCCCCGTACGCTTTCACACCCTGATTCATAAGTACAAAAACAATTTCATATGGAAATTGTGTATTAATACAGCATGTGAGTCTCACGTAGGTGTGTGTCACACTTCGTTTCCATCGTTACAGGGTTGTAACGCCAAACCACATTTGCTACGGTTAGCAGTTGCCATGGTTACTGGGTTGTGACGTCATACCCCCCGTCAGTATGTTTGACGGTTTCCACTGTTACCGAAAGGAAGTGTGCAGTCCTACTTAAGTGATTATCAGGATTTTACTCGGAATGCTGATGTACGTGACAGTGGTTAAAATATTATCCTGCTTTTATGTACGAAGACAATTACGAAGAAAGGATCACACAGTGCGTGATGAGAATAACCAACCTCGGATGTGTAAAATGCAATAATAACTGACTAAGCACGAGAGTAACGAGTTCATAATTGAATTGTCACTTTCATGCCGCCCGAATGCCAGACGAAATACAGTGCGACGTAAAAATGTGTTATGACACGAAATATTCATAGTGCACGTTCGTGTAATCACTCAATTACTTCGTCCTGTTTCCCGCGGAATTACTTAAATGTTTGAGTCCGCATGCTTCATAACTGCAATCACGGAAATTCGCCAGACCGATTCATCTCTCCGGTGGGACTGGAACACGAAGAGCGGGAGGAAAGCTCTCGGCCAGGCAGAATCACTCATCTCGTCTGTCCATATAACTGAAGCTACACAGACTGGAGACAATTAGATATAAACAAACGCCTGGCCGTCGTACCTCTGTGGTTAATTTAACAATTCTGTAACCACAGCATATATTGTTTATGCTTGGATAATTATGTAGGTTCTGCAGTGAATTCGAGAAACAGTCGCGACATCTGTCAAAATCCTAAGTCTACGGAAATCCAGTGCAACTCACTCAGGATGACAGGTGCTCCAGACGAGATTTAATGCATTTAGGCCTACCAAATAAAAGTCGCACGCAATATTTCTGCGGTCAACTGCGTTTTGATCTAGAGTGGTGAGTTAACAGAATCGAAGGATTACAAACAGGCAGGAAACACATACATTTCGGCAACTTAACTGCAATTCAGGAAGTAGGCTTAGATTCCTGAAGCAATGTCTTTATCAAGTTATTCGTCGTCATTCAGGCTGCCTGACGAATTCCAGACAGCAGGACTACTTTGTAAATAGGACAGTCACTAATGCAGTCGAGCCACTTCTAATATGAGTTTAACAAAATGACAGTAAATCCCCTCTCCGTTAAATTACTTCACACACTCCTCATTAAACCCCATGTACAAAAAAGTTTTTTCCGTACGACTGCACTATTTTATTAGCAATACTAAGACTTAAAAGGTTTTTGACGTTCAGGTGACCGTCCATCGTAATAAATTCTTATAATAAAACCAACTAGATGAACCAATTCCTCAAATTTATTTTTGGAATAAAACTCTACATGTTTCGGACAGTTCCTCTGACCATCATCAGGAGTTTTTTCACAGTACACACAGCAAACCTGTATGACATACACCATTGCTGTGTGTACAGTGAAAAACTCCTGACGATGGACTGAGGAACTGTCCGAAACATGTAGAGTTTTATTCCAAAAATAAATTTGAGAAATTAGTGCATTTAATTGGTCTTATTATAAGAATTTATCACGATGCACGGTCACATGAACGTCAAATTTGTCGTTTCGTGTTTTTAAATTAGGTCACAGAACTCATTGCACAGGTAGTATAGCCGTGTCTTCCTCATCGCTGCCTTTCCCCGTGATATGTGATTTGACTGTGTTTTAGCGAAAACATGACGCTCAGACTTGCCTCAGCGAAGGGAAAGCCATCCTGAGAGGGGCGGTTGCGCCTGACAACAAACAGAAAAGAGTACATTCTGATCTGTACTTTCCTGTGACCGTGCATCGTGATAAATTCTTACAATAAAATCAATAGTTGGTTTTATTATAAGAACTTGAAAGGTTTTCACCTAATTCCATTGCAGCTAATTCTGGCACGCCTCCGCATGTGATCTGCGAACACCGTTTACATACCGGATGTTCCGCATAATGTGTGCCAAGCTTCAGAATGTTATTAGATGAGTCATTTAGAAAAAAATACTATATCAACATATGACGAATCATCTAAAGTTACATCGCTATGAACATTTGGATATTTCACGTTACTGTACAGTGTCAATTCACATGAACAACCTTCACGTTTACTCCCTAGTATCTCGTACTCCTTTCGGCCCACAGGCCTGGCCTGTCAGGTCACCAGATCTCGCGTCTCTTGAGTACGTAAAGGACATGGTATACTGGCACAAATCGCAGACAAGGGAATGCTTGCAGCGAATCATGAAGCCAGCTGACCGCATAGAGGGAAATAATAAAATTATCGGACAGGCAACAAATTTTCTTTACGACGCTTTTCACACAGAACTGCAGAGATCATTTTCGATAGTTATTCATGTAACAAAACTGAAAATGGACGTTCTATGACATCGTTTAATAAAAAATTACTTTTTATTCCATATTTCAAAACAACTGCGTAAGCTACTTGAAAACGTAACTAAAAATTAATGTTTCATTCGGTGGTATTACCTAAAACAATTTTCTTTTGAAGTTGTACATACAGTAGGACATGGCAAACTTGCTGCCTTTGTTTGTGGTATTATCTGATATGTAGCTCTCTTTTTTTTACAGTATGAAATAACATAATTATGTGGGATAAAATTTACCCACAATGACATGCTCGTAGCGGCGTAATGGCTGATAATCGGGCACATGTCAGTACAGTATTTTTACTCAAAACGACTCATATAATTGCATCTTGCAGTTGGGCCCACCTTACGGGGACAATTCTCACTGAAGATTCAGAATTTTCTTACAGCACCATATTACCAATTTACAATTCTGCTGGACATGAATACTCGATCATTCCATTTTAAATTTATACGTGGTTATGCCATGAAAATGTCAGTATGTCACGAAAACCAGCAAGCAAGGGGAACTGCACTAATGGTATCAAATACGTGAAACTCCATTAAGTCTTGATTCAACACTACCACGACATAAGTGCAAACGTTCGTATTGTCGCCATATTGTTACCCCTTAACATTAACAAATCTGTTTCACTCACATTATATCTACTGGAGATCCAGTATTCCAACAAAGGAGCAAATTCCATGATAATTTCACAGTAAGTGACGTCGAAAGTTAGGTGCAAGGTGACACACTTGCACCAACTTGGAATTTTGACACTTAATTATTTATTAAGGCAAACAAAATCATACAATAAGGAAACTAAAATCCGTGCAGTTCATAGTTTTAATCGAAGGATTAATTAAGGATTTTAATTAAACAACTATATTACTATCTTGTCCAAATTCATTATTAACAATTTGCTCACTTTACATATTGTTGATGTGTACCGTCTTGCAAAAAATTCCCACCGGCGCTATTTTTCCTAGGACATCCGAAAGAAGAATTTCAGAGGAGCTTCCAATGATGACAGAGCCGCTAGTAGCGACATCTGAAATTTCACGCTGAGACACGACCGGCAAACTAGACCATCTTTGCATACGATACCCTTTAGTGAATCTTGGATACCACATCGCATTTACTACTGCTAACATGTCGCCTGCTACATTACGTACCAATCAGTCAAACCATACCGTAACCATATATACTATCAACAACTTTAGGATCTATGCAGACAGTATACACGTATGACAGTGTCGTTGGCACTGGAAAACCTTCCGATTCGTGACGTTGATACTGATGGCGAGCAAATATATGGGAAAACAATTTGGGGCCTCAAAAGGGAAATATTTATAAGCATAATTCTATAAAATTTGGTCAAATGATGAACACGATACTTCGGAATACAGAGACTAAACGAGAATGAAAATTTAAAAAGAATCTTACGTAGTGCAACTGAAGGTACAATGTGAGTGCCTACAGGCCTAGCAGCAAGTAATAAGTTCCGACATACGTGGGGAATATTTCAAACTTCCGTTAGGTACTTTTAAGACATCGACTGCGAATACCAACAACATTAGCAATACGATGGGGCGCTAGTTAGGCCAAAACTACTCTTCTAAACGCCTAAATCTTTCTGATATTCCGAGTGTCAGCGGTTCTCAGGTATAAATTAAATTCATTTAAAGGACATCATCACGTCCAAGGTTGCACTGTCATGCAGCACGAGTGAGATATTCACTTCCGTTAAGGACATGGACAGCCTAGTGTACCCTAATTACGAATATGGACTGAGAAGACAAAAACAAGTGTTACTGTTCGCATGCTAAGAAGAAACATAACATAGCCGCTATTTATTGTAAACAGCGAGGTAAAGTAAGCAGTTAAAAACACTGCACAATACATGATTATCGTAAAACACAATACTGTATAGTGTAGGTAGAAAGGTGTGGCACGATCATCGCCACCAGACGGCACAGAGAGAGACAATAGATTCCACAGAGAGACTCGGATTGTGTGGAAAGCTCACCTAATACAAATACCTCCATGGCAGCTCAGAACATGAAAAACATTTCGACACTCACAGCAGTACCACAACTAGCACGTAGCCATGGAAACAAGGTGTGAAGACAAGGTGGCTAAGAAACGTGTCCAGTGGCTGGCTTTGGCACTGGCGGTGGTGATCTGCACGCCTGGCTCCATGTTTCCACTTATTTTACTTATGGTTGGTCAATTTGACGACTCTGTCAGGAGCTCAGAAAATACAAAATTGGACGGAAGGATGGACAAGAAAATAACGAATTGGAAAGGATATGGAATGAAGCATTAGTGTCTAGTTTGAATGGTGGGACTGAAGAAAACTATGGCAATTTAAGGCACAACAGCCGTCGTGTGATATTATTGTCGATTCGCATTTCATAAAATCCATTGAAATTACTTGACAGAAACTAACCTGCGTTGCCGAACAATGCGGGTCACAGGACTGCATCACATGTGCAGTGGACCTTACTGGTTGACGTGCGCAGAACGCAGATACGAAAGGGTGTCATTCATTATAGGATGTAAAGACGAGGTACGTTACACGAATCAGCGAGCTGCATGCAGCAATTAATGTACTTTTATTCACACAAATTATGAATGTATCGCCACTGCAACATATATTCACTCCCAGTACATTCGAAAACACTTTCTAACATGTTGTTGGCATTAACTTCCAAATGACACATAAGTAATTGAACATACACCAGTCTTCGTCTTGATTCTTCAGCCAATTTATGAAACCAACCTTTATACTTAATTAGGATCTTAAAGCTCTAAACTAGCTGTTCCACACCGAGTAAAGGCAATTTCACACTCGGTAAGTGCTTACAATAATCTTTCAGAATCTGCGTCAGCTTGACGGCGATAAAGTAGGCCAAGTGTAAGACGCTCGCTCTGTACTCTCGGATGTGCCTCAGAATGCAAATTATTCATATCCCTTACGTGATTTGACTTAATAAAAAGACGGTATAATTAATTCGTAATAAAAATACGGTATAATTTATTCGTAACAGACTCATAAAAATGGGAAGGTTTTTCTCTGAGAAGTCCGTAACGCGTCAGTTAGGTCTCACGTTGGGAAGAATGATGACAGTTATGATAATGCTGGTGACAGGACCGTTAATTACGATGATACTTGCTTCAAGCCTAACCAGTCGCTCTTGAGAAGCTGTAAGTTGCTCAGCAAGTCAAGAAACTTCGCACATTGGACGCAACCCGAAGGCTCGTTTCACTGTCCACTACAGCCCGCCACAGGTGTCTGTTCTGAGCCAAACGAATTCAATCCACACCGTCCTACGATATTGCTTTAGGACTAACTGATAAAACAAGTGCAGACTTATGACGGCAGCACATAAAACACTTATATTAGAAACATGATAGAAAGTTATTTGTACACATATTTAAAGTAAAGGAAAAGATAAAAGACTGCATTAAATTAGTTTCAATTACACTGAATTTAAGATGTGAAAAATACTTTTAAGTAGAATTTTACTAGGCTTTCGTCATTTCTCGCAACTGTACCAAAATTTAGAGCTTTTCAAAACTCGGTATGGAAGAAATTACAAAACTGTCACATCTTAATGGTTAAGAAAATACGAACGCACCTAACAGGCTATCTTTTCGTGTTATTACTCAGTCGCTCCGCTGAGTACCGAAATGGTAGGATATTCCCGCTTCATCCGTTACAGGTCACAGTATCTTCCGTAACGGAGCTGTTATTTGTGAAAAAACCTCAGAACACGACATAGAGGGGTAAAGACTCTTCGAAATCACCAACATTCTTGCAACGGATATTCAGATTCTACAATCCAATCTAGGGCGGAGGGGGCTGATAGCGTTGTGAGTCTCTACCGCCTGGACGGTTAGGGGTTCGAGCCTCGGTTGGGGCAAGATTTTCTCTTCTCCACACCCGTCAAGACTGGTCCTGGGGTCCACCCATCCTCCTGCGCAATAGGTAACGTGCTTCTCGACGTAAAGCGTCCGGGACTTGGCGCTAAGTAACCCTTTCCCTGTCCAGTGCCAAGGCCAGAGCATGTGTAAAGCTATACATCAACGCACTCTCTATACGTGCATGAGATATTACGGGGATACAAAGCATCTTCCAAATAACTGTTTTCAAAGCTTTATTATTGAGTTACTAAGGGAAGTTTTAAGATCAGTAAGTCAACAAAGGAAAAAATACTACAATAGAGGCTACGCACTCGGATTATTCAGGATCTACTTTAGTTAGGAGGTATTTCCTCGTCCAAATTTGGACTGAAGTCATATTTAAGTTGCACTTTACATGAAGTTCGGCAATTTATTTCATGCCACTTAGGCTATAGAAGCATCGAGTGAGAGATGATGAGGTAATTATGAGCGGTAACTTGGAAATTATGTGGTAGAAGGCTGTTCTGACCACTCGTAGGCATTCGTCTGTTTTACAAGAGAGGCTGAGATAAAAAGCAGAAGCCTTAGATCCAGATAGTTTGTCTCTACGCCGAAAACGCATCTGGGTATCTCCAGAATACAAAGCAGCACGACCGCTACACTGCGGTGCTCGGAACTGTGTGTCATCTAATAGAGACAAGCAGTTTATTCGCAAACCTGGGGGACTTGGAATTCGCAAACGTACAATCCCATACCTTAGTGCTGCTTCATAAGGCGAAAATTGTATAATGTGGGAATAACAACAGAACCACAAACGAACAGAAAACTATGAGAATATATTAAGAATGGAGAAGTAAATAATATTACCGCAGAGAACGTGTGCAAGACCAGAATAAGTGCTACGGATATCAGTAAGAGAAGGAGAGAATCTTCTGGCTATCTGCCATGCTAACAAACAACCTGACCTGACTAGCTGCTGACACAGACAACAGATGGTGTGATCTGCGTGGAAACTGGCCAAATCATACCCTGCATGTCTTTCCTACCACCACCGCGCCTGCAGAACTGCTTGCTTCGCCTGCCATCCCCAGTTGCCAACAAATTTATAGGAAGGACCGTCCATAATCTACTAAAAGCATACAACAATATTTTTCTACAACCCTTCACCACTTCCAGCTCACAAGCAGAAAAAATCGTTAAAATCTCGTCAGAATTCGATTAAAATTCAATCAACAGTAATCGGAGGAGCAAAAAAATGACAACCACATACACACACACAGCGGTGAAGAGAAAATAACGGGAAACATGTCGTTCAGAGAATTAATAATTTTTAAAATACAAAAAAATATACGTTTGTATTTCGCCTTACTCCATTCTTGACATGGCTGTCTTTTAGCAAAGCGACGCACATGCAGGAAAATGCTTCGTTGATCATGTGAAAGGTTAGATACCGCGTGACGCAACGCACAACACACTCAGCACCTGTAGGCCTACTCAGACGCTTTCTCTGGTTCATATACTAAACAGTGATTATTTTTCAAAACCTCATTACAAGTCTGATCATTAAAAATTAGATGCCCTGTGCAAATGCTCGAGGCAAGTCCCAGCCTGCAGTTAATGTCTGGTATAGCTGTTGTCATGCCTTCCACTGATGCACAATCTTCCGTAAATTTTGCAATGAATATTCTTTATGTCAGTGAAAACAGGTGCCCACGTGTAACAAGCGACGACCGACGTTCAAACCGCTCAGTTATCAAGTGCGGTAAAACGGTCATATTGTCGGCCACGAAGCCCACATAAGCCCAGTTCACATTTGCTTACGTTCGGACGGAAGATAAATTCGCCCCTCTTTCATAAGAATCCCAGCAGCTAACAGAGCAATTTATTACAAATGAATTAATTACAGGCAGTTTCACGCAGAATTAAAAAAGACAGTTTTCCTGCCGCGATGATTTACATTTCAACAGATTCATTTCTGTTATTGTCATTTGTTTCTTTTTAATTTTATCTGCGAAAATCAGATTAAACGTAAAATTTTTCACACACAACCTCGAAGTTTCACACAACTCTCGTGTGTGTAGTTTTCCACACTTAGGCCAATGTTAATAAACAGTGTTTCGGCATACGTGTGACGCACCTGCGTAACAGACATTGTGAATATCTCTAATGGTGCAGCAGCCATTTGCATCAAAATAACAGTAAAGGAAAATCTCAGCAGGGTCTCCATGTTCTTATTGTACAACCTACAAAGCGACAATCTTAACAAAAGGAGAAGTCCTCTGTGAGGTTCATTGCCGCACACAATCACAGACGCCGCAAGTGAGTGACGCTCGAGACGCCCCCACTGTAATATTTCGCGTGCTATAGCAATGGTGTTGGTAATTATTTCCGAATATCGGGGAGGGGGGCACATAGTCGAAGGGGTTATTTGTGGCAGGGGGGTACAATAAAATGATAATAAGAGACACAGCGTTTGACAGAACTACAAGTGACGCTGAAGGACCAGCACTTAGAGCACTGGCAAAATAATTACTACTAAGTAACAAGAAGATCACGAGTCATGTACTGAAGAAGTTATGAATGGGCGTAAGGCATGGGGGGTGGGGGGAAATATAAGTGGGAATCCGTTTTTAACTCAAAGCTCGCAAAACTCAAGGGCGACTAGTGGTGGACATGGAACACGTTTTCACAGATAACGGCCCAGGGGCGCACCCAAAGGGGGGGAGGGGTCAGGGCTCTAGGCCCCCAAATCCCCAAAACTGAAATTTAGAAAAACACATATTTCGCAGATACGATGGCATCAAAGGTTTGACGTGATTTAAGATTCAGCCGCTATCAGCCACTGAAATCGGCTGACGGCTGGTACATGAAAATTTTGAAAAATAAATAAATAAGTAAATAATAATAAAAAATGAAGACAGGGCACTGTGAGAGAGTCATGGAATATACAGTTATATTTGTGTGTATACAAATGCGGTTGCAAACAGTGTTATGTTAACAGTTACACTTATAACATGAATTTTATAACAATTTCTAAAATCAAGAATAACTTACATATATAGCCTCAGGGTCAGCCCCCCCCCCCCAAACAAAAATTTCTGGGTGCGCACCTTAAAGGGCCAGGGTAGGACGCGCTGCTGTACACTGTTAACGGAAGCCCCGTACTCACTTATCAGAGGTACAGTTCATACTTTGACGTGTTATTGCAACTGTAAATCATTCCAAATTTAATTTTCCACTCATTTAATATTGACGGCTGAGACAAATTTTGATATTCTTTTTGAATTCAGTGTTAAAATCTATATTAGATGTAGCTAACTGTACAAATTAAACGGGGAACTAAAGATCAGCCAGTAACATGCGACAAGAGGCACTAAGGAGGAGTACAGGTATAGCTCTACTCATTCTTACCCTGCGCACTAGACTGGCGAGGGTGTCAAGGTTAGCCCCGGCCGCCTTGCCACCGGAAAAGAGCGCGGGTACCCATTGTAGAGGAGGCTGGGTGAGCCTCAGAACCCGTACCGACGGACATGAAATGAAAAACGCTTGCCCCCACCCGGGTCCGAACCCTAGAACGTCGAGTCCGTATCGACTCGCTATACCGACTACGCTAATCCGGCTCCTAAAAGCCAGAGGGAAAAAACCCTCCTTTTCATCACATCAAACAAGAGTTTTTTTAAAAGCACGGCTCTGACACTTTACAAAGCTACCAGAATTTTAAAACGCTGCAGACACGATATTAGCGATCACACAATGTCTGCCTTCACACGAATCATCTACATATAATGGATGTTTTTGAAAACTTCAAAGCGAAATTTGAAAGCTACCAATGAGGAACTGATTAATACATGGCGGCTGCTGAACCCCGGAATTATGAAAAATAAACTGTCACAGGAGGCCATAAATTAATTATGAAGCTTTCATGGCAATACTCAAAACATTTGAAGACCCTGGCACTACATTCAAAAAAATTCCTTTTTCACTAACACACTGCCCCTCTCTGACGATACTTAACACATTGTTTCATATATATATATATACAAACCAAATTTATGGATACTTATGAATGTTTACATTTGTCAAAGGACGCCTTGTGTGATGTAATTAATGTCCGTCTTGACCTACTAACACGGCACCATGTTGCTAGATTTTCTTAAAATTGGATATAAGAGAATCCCACTTAAACATTGTACGACAATTACGATTTTCAGCCAAACTGGTCCATATTCGTAATATTACACCATTTCACAAAAATTGGTTAAAATTCTGTAAGGAGAACATAAAGCATACGTTGTTGTGTAACTGTAAATCTAATCCATATTAGTTCGTACAATGCCCAGTTGTGCCGATCTCGGTGACCGCTCAATCGAAGGCATTGGTCTGCAGCCGCTCGCCTGCTGGGAATGCGGGTTCGAAACCCGCAGGAGGTATGGATGTCTGTCTTTTGTGAGTGTTGTGTGTTGTTAGGTAGAAGTCTCTGCGTCGGGCTGATCGCACGTCCAGAGGGGTCCGACCGCGTGTGGTCTGTCTAAATGTATGTGATCAAGAAGCTTCGATAATGAGGAGGACCTGGTCCACTAGGGGCTGTTGCGCCATGAAAAAAACATAATTACTATAAGATTATAAATAGAATTCCAAGTATCCCATAAACCCGCACGCATACTCCGGTTAAATTCGATAAATTACACCAATTTCAAATACACTATTCCTACTGCAATTGAACTTAATAGATCAAAAATTTTAGACAATTTTGTGTACTAAGTTACGAAGTCTATCCTTTCCAGTCTTGCTAGTTTACGGCAGCACTGAATTATTTTCAAAAACTAACCACCCAACCACCCACCCCCTCCCCACCCCCCCCCCCCCCCCCCCCCCCACCCCCCACACCCCCCCCCCCCCCCCCCCCTACAACAAAAAAAAAAAAAAAAACAACAAAAAAAAAAACAAACAAAACCTCAC
>Ga0136643_10012893_pt1 | contig 12479 bp, 4 predicted proteins | sample TergutLab28metaG_FD_96883 | JGI IMG/M metagenome (GOLD analysis project Ga0136643, IMG submission 96883) | Labiotermes labralis P1 segment gut microbial communities from Petit-Saut dam, French Guiana - Lab288 P1 (version 3) (version 3) | ecosystem: Host-associated > Arthropoda: Insects >...
GCTAGCAGCAGGTAGCAGTATTGGTCTGACAAATACCTGACGCTGTATGTGCAGTTTTGAGCTCCTGATGATGGACGGAAAACCCGTCTGAAACATGTAGAGCGTCTTACAGAAATAAAGAAACTGTGAAACGTTGCATCTTGTTGGCTGTACTCTGCGAAGTTTGTTTCTGTTCGTCCGTTCTTTTACCTGCCAATACGAATACGCTGAAAAAATCAGAGATAAATATCTAACTAATGTAATTATTAACATCACGGGACCACATCCTTCTCGATAAGCCACCAGTTCGTCAACAATTCATAAAATTCCCCACATCTTATGGAACCCAAAAGTTCATTACCGTATTCACAACAGCCCGTCATTGCTGACTCCAATCCACACTCTTCCATCCTACTTCTCCATCGTCCATTTCAACACCACCCTACCACCTACGCCTACGTCTTTCAGCGCGCATTTCTCCTTGACGTCTCCCCACCCAAATTTGGTATATGTTTTTCTCATCTATACGTGCCACATGCCCTACCCATCTCATCCGCCTTGATCTGACCACCCGAATAGCACGTGGTGAGAAATGCAGATTTTGAAGTTGCTCACTGTGACATTTTCAATTCCCCAAAACATCCCATCCCTTTAAGCCCAAACATTTTGGAGAGCCTCAGCCCGTGTTCTTCCGTAAACGTGGCAGACCAATCGAGGTGCATGCGATACAACACGCACCTTCGCAGTTCAGTGTGTATTAGTCTTTGTACTCGTGCAGAGAAAGCGGGAAAACGAAATATTCTGGACCTAATTGCTGCAGGAATTGCCTGCACTTATGCTGTAATTAAATTCTTCATACAGAAATGTGTCTGTCTTGCGTTAATGTCACTGAGACGCGGGAAAAGCTGTAACAATGTCAAAATGCAATTACCTAAATAAAAGTATTTTGATAAATAAATTCTAATTTCAATAGTCACACATTCCGGTACGCGACACGCCGTCACAAGTAAATAATACAGATTGCATTATTTATTTTGAGGTTATTGCTGTCAAGTGCAACAGGTGCCAGTGCCACAAACGACTGCTGGCTTTTGCCGACTGTTTCTCTATAGGCTACAGCACTGCCGTCTTAGCGAACGGGCGCATTGCACCATTCACTTTGCCCACCGCAGCCGACTGATGTGCAATTTGAAATTACGGTGACGTCACAGTTCACGTGTTCACATCATTAACATCTTTTCTTACTTTAACCCTTAACCTGCTAACGTGGAGAATATGGTGAGCTCCTAATAATGCCAGCAAATGGCAGATGGGATTTAACTCGGCGTTTAAAGGGTAAAACTACTTGCAAAGTATTAAATATCTAACGAAACCTGTGCGCGGGTATTTCCATCCAAAATTCCGTGTTATTGAGTACTTCTATAGGACAGATTTGTGTCTACAACAAAATATGAAAACACAAAAGAAGGCACACACAAACAATGTGTACTGCACTGCAGTCAGAATTTCATAACTTGCTGACACTACAGTATGCTAGAGTCTCGAATTGTTGCCACAGTTTGAGGGTAAGGCTGGCTTACCCAACCCCCTCCAGGCCATGAGACGGTCACCCTAAACCTGTCCGTAGAGGGCACAGCGCGGTCAGCCAGCCCTGCCTAGTGCTGCGCCCACCAGCACCGCAGTCGAGATTCTACACCGCTCGCTGTGTTCGCCGCTTGAAGAAAGGGGTCCGGTGTCAAAGTCACAGAGCTATAACTGCGCAGTACGGCCCGGGAAGAGTCGGCTTTCTACGTATATTTTCTCAAGGCAAGATTACTTCTCGTACCCCTTCTGTTCTTTGAAGTAAATTAGATCTTCTTTCGTATATAGAACTGTATGTTTATATTTCATTTCGCGTTCTGTTCTTCTCTTCTCTATCATTCGTAAGGAACACGGATGGATGGATGGATGGAAAGACAGATGCATGAGGGAGCCCATTTTCTGTAATGCCTTCCAGCATCGCATTCTTGTCTCGTTTGAGCCATCTGCTTGCGAGAGAGCAGTGTTTGTTAATCTCTGACTCCACAGACATAACCATGTCTTCCTCCCATCTGCAATGGACAATAAAACGCAATCACATATGTCTAATTACTGAATTTGTCTCTTCAGACACACAAACCGACTTTCCCACAGAGCTGAACAAAGCAGTCCTGCATTCTTGGCTTATTTAAGGACGCTAATCCAGATAGCTTGGACAGAAAAGAGACTGCAGGCAAGGAAGAACGCAATTCAATTCCCGACAGAGACAAACACCACGACGCTCATGTTCCTTCCAGTTAACGTAGAGCAGCCTCATGCCGCAACATACAGCATTTGCCGGTGGTCACCGTCAAGTGTCATTAGGATTGGGTGCCCTTGACCAGGGGCCCATCGTACGTGTCACGTGGTCTGTCACTGCACAGACACTAGTGTCTACATGCATTTCGAATGTCAGTCGGAGTACGGACGTAGCGTCTCTTGTGTCTTTGTGCTGTCCTGCACAGACACAGTCCTTGCGCATGGCCGACACGCCTCTCCTAGCGGCCCTGTCACATGTCTATAAGAAACAATTCAAAAACGAAAATAAACAGAGGCATTGAGCCACGCTGCCACTAGCGCTACTTAGCAGAACAGAATATTAGTCGTAAAAAAACTTATTGCTATAAGCATTAATACTTTGCGAATTTAACCAGGTAACCTAAAATCAGATTTTTTTATTACGTAAAATTACACGTAATTAAATGTACTGTTTCATACAAACTGACTTATCAGTTCAGGCTGAAGACATTTTTTGTCGTTGATTACCAGCAAAGACAAGGCATTTCGAAAATTTGTGCTCGTTTTCGCAAAAACAGTGCTGATTGCTGAGAAAAAAAGTCAGGAAGGGAAAAAGTAAATTCCCTAAAAAAAAATAAAAAAATTGCTGAAAAATATTAAACCTAAGCTGCATATGGCTGCCTTGTAGGGTACAGTGTGACAATATGGCTGCTTTGTAGGGTACAGTGTGACAATATGGCTGCTTTGTAGGGTAAAGTGTCACAACATGGTTGCTTGGATTTGTATCACAATTAGACAACACCGACAAACTTTCGCATATTTTGCTAATGTCAAATTTGCTGAAACCCCATTCCGCGGCTCTTTTTATGTCTGTAGGGAAACTTTTGGACAAATGGATGAATAGACGGAGCTATTTTAGTAGCCATTCCGTTGGATTGCAAATGCCACTGGACATAAACATGGAACCTTACTTTCTTACAATATACCAGCTGAAGAGAGGAACTGTATATATATATATATATATATAGTAGAAAAGAGGTTTTCGTAAACATACTGGCATTTTAGTTATTTTCAATGGTCTCACACAAACAATTGTGCTTTCCTTGCCAGACAATGCACATACTCAGAAGCTGACCGCTTATATATTCAAACTTCCTTCCGCATTTTCATGTTCAGGCCATACAACATTTTACACTCTGTGAGACATTCTGATGGTTTGAACCTTCTTGTTCTCGAACAAACTGCTGAGGAAAACTGTGGGCGTAACTATTGCAACAGTCGGCAGTTTCGTACGGAAATGGGAGTGTCTGGAGGAAGGCTGCAAGCAACAACGGTGCTGGACCGAATCTAACCACTCACTGCAGTGATGCAGGCAGGTGACCTGTTCACTTCACCCGTTAGGTGACATTCTGCAGTCAGCTGACCAAAGCATGGTTGTAACAAAACTGTGGTATATCAACCCTGAACATGGAGGCAGTTTTTCCCGAAACGCCTGTAGTGACCCATCGCACCACATACTTTCAGAGTATCTGTAACCATATATGTATTATATATACATTTATATATAACTCTAGTGTTGGAGATTCCTGTATTTCCATAAAAGTTAAAAAGCAGTACAAATAGACAAAAGGTTGTAAAGTTACAAGCCAAGCAGGCACGGCTGAACCCTGGCGCTAGAAGAGTTGGGTGCTGAGTGCCACGCCCTGGCCAGTTTATTCCATACAAAGAGACCTAATACGCACTGTACACTTAAACAGTGGTACGCACCAACAACCTCGAGAAGTGCCAAGCAGACGAAATTAAAGGAAACAACTTTACACATTTTCCCATTCTGCTTCCTTTATTTTCTCGGCTGCCCTTTCTGTCCTTCATCTTTACGTGTTCCATATTCTTTACAAATTCAGTAAAGGCTGCCTTGTATACTGAAAGCATCCAACGTACAGAAATGCGAGTTGTGAAACGGTGGTCCGGTACAACACGCAGCAAAGAACTGCATCTCCACTGCAATTCTTAAATTTCCGCTGTATTCAAACTACTAGATTACGGGATAGTTCAGTAGGTACAGTGACGAAGATACGGTTTGGACCTTCGTTGCAAGGCAGCCGAAAAAAATTGTTCTCTTTTCTAACGTTCCAGACCGGCTCTGGAGCCCAATGTGCACCGCGGCATCTCTCCTCGGAATAGAAGGTGGTCGGAACGTGATGCTTATCATTCCCCACTGTCTCGTGCCAGGAATAGAAATGGGTGGTGCTAAAACTTTAGGGCGCGCGCAGGTTCAAATATACCTTTAATTTGCCTTGACGTACTATATATTGTAAAGGTCACGAGTGTGTGTGTGTGTGAGTACAGTCCATGTTCGGTCCGGAGGTGGTAAGCCAGATTTATATTTCTGTGATCCTGGAATGAAACTACACGAACCTTGTGAATCTGTGCGACTATGAGATGGGCGGAGGGAGAGGAGAATTGTGTTTTACGGTCGAGACTCTTGTTTATTCGCATCGGGTCGTGCAGCTTATCTTTCACTGCTGCTGCAGTTCGAGGATTATTTTGTTAGACTAATGTGAAGAGCAAATAACGTGATTATTCCGAGTCCGCAACCCTGCCAACTGCAGAGCTCGTGATAATATTAATAGACATGTTTATTCCTACTTTGTATATACGAGATGACGTTGCCAACACACATGATATGAACTCTGTGTGTCGTAGGTAAGCACATGACTATGTTCAGAATGCAGAAAAGTGCGGTCGTGATTGCTTGTGGCCTAAAACGCCTGGTCATAATCAACCATTTTTTTTTTGCAATCATCTCAAGTCTTGCGCCGAAATGCTCCACGCTGTTTCACTACGTTAAAAGGACATCGCTGTTCCAACTGAGACCTATACTCGTACAAAGAAGGGCACGAAGACCGCCTGCACTGAACAGTGCTCTCGCTTTGTTTAACAACTCTCTTTTGACACTTTCCGCTGTAACTGCGCCGAGCCTGCGTACTGTCGGCTGACTGGGCTACCTTAATACAACTGACGAGCCGACGGGAAGTGGCAACCGACAGTTGTCGGATAAAATACTGTCCCTGACATCATCTTCCTTACATTACGTCACTCAGTCTGTGTATCATATACTCACACATTATCATCAATGAAATATTCCGTTATATACAGGTCAAATGAACAGCACAAAGCTTCCTGCCACTTCTGTCAGTGACACTTGCGTCACTTCTGTGCTGCTAGACAATTTCTTTCCTTCCCTCAGTCGCTCTCTCTCTCTCTCTCTCTCTTGTCATGTTCGCTTCTGCTATATATTCATGAAATTAATTCTGGATGCCTCTGTCTAATAGCTGCCCCTTTCCCCTGTCGAACTTCGCCGCTCTCAGTGGTTTCCATCTCATATGTCTTCACATCTTCAGTTGCGCTTTCTATATGGGAATGTTGCTGGCTGACGGCTTGACTGATTACTCGGCTTTAGACCTCAGTATTAACTACTGAGCCGTGCAGTTGTTGAACAGAAGAAGAGGCAGAAGAAGACATGTGCAGCTTCTAGACGTGACTAGGCCTGCCATCTGGAAGAGCAACAGAAACTGCCTCGCACTGCGGTCGATATACGGCTTGCAAAACATCGCGAAGAATTGCGCGCCAGGTCATGATTCTTCCTTGCATGAATCTGTGACGACCTTAACTGACTGACAAACTAAAGAACCAACTAACTCCAAAGAGATAACATTCTCTAGAAGCTAACAGGCACACAACTACCCAAGAAATTCATACCATTTGGATGGAACCCCAAAGTTTCACCTTAGAGTCCCTCTCCTGGTCCATTCCACCCAGACCATTCCCTAATGCCACACGTTCATAAATCCATTTTAATATTATTCTTCCATTTAAGTCAAGGTCTTACAATTGTTTTCTTTACTTGAGGTTTTCTGACAGAGCAGTATATGCTATTTTCTCCTCTAATCTTCTCGCACACATTAAATGTCCCACATTTTCATTAGGGAGACCAATCCATATATTTAGCACACTTTTATCCGTGGGAGTTTTTGTGCATCCTTTGCCAGCAACATTACCCCCACAGTATTTTTCAAACGTTCATGCAGCAAACGGATGAATAATCCAGTCAAAGCTTCCCATTTACTGCCCGAACAACTTGAAACGTACGTATTGCAAGACTGTCTTATATGAATAAGACAAGTGTCCATTAGACCACAATTCTATAAGGTCACAAGTGATGGTTGCGTGAGAAATGCAGGGCAGTTAAAGGAGGGGGAAACAAGTTCACAAATTCAGAGTGCTGTAAGCAGTGACTCTACCATGCAGTGACATGTCAGATTGCTTATTTAATTACAAGAAAACCTTTGAGAGTATTCCTAACAAGTGATGCATATCCTGTCACTGCAGGCGCTCTAGTTACTTCCTTATGGACATGTGGAATTGTTACTTTCTTTTTTAAATTGCCCTGTGTTTTACTTGCGTTTCATTGGTTTCTACGGTGTGTCTGTCAAAGGGTAAATCTGTGGCCGTACGTCTGTGACACGCGTATTACGTGCTGTGTTATGTCGATAGCAACATGAAAAAAAAAATAACGCGAATGTGAAATTTTGGGTACTCACAGCGGTGTCATTCACAACCGAGGTCTTCTAAGACGTTCCTTCATCTTCAGGATAAAACAGTACAAAGCTTAGACAGCGTGATTGTGAAGATGGAAGCACTATTCTCTGCCGAAACGTCGGTAACCATTTACCAGTAGACGCGGGGAAAGGTGAGAGACGACTGGAATCTTTATGTCACGTGAAATTGTTTGTTTGACGACGTTAGAAGAAGCAGCAGTTAGTGCTGTTCACGTTTGGAACAGGCGCACCCTGTACAAGCGGAAATGTGACGTAAGATAGATGACAGCGCGCCATTTGTTCTGCGTTCAGGCCTGATGTTGCTATGTTAATATGGAGCGCTGAATGAAAGCAGCAGTCGCGCTAAATCTATACGCTGCAGTCACAGCACTGACAGATAGCTTTCTTCCGAACAAATTAACATTAAATGTTACCACCATTACCTCATGCTATATATTTTCAGTCAGTGGAAATAACGTAAAAAGTCGTGTCTTTAGACGCGCTTCTGACGCGCTTCTGACGCGCTTCTTTGTTTCATGCTTTCCGGCCACCGAAAACAAAAATATACATCCAGTATAAATAACAGCACACACTGCAGCGTACCTGGAAAGAAGAAGGCGACGCACTTTCTATCAGACAAATATTGTACAAAACAGGACACCATAGCCACCAGAACATAGCGTATTAGGATGGACAGTGACTGGGGGACGACTGAGAACTGGCGTGAAGACATTCGGTGGCGGACATAACATGGGCCACCACGTTGTTCTGCGCCTTTAAAATAACAGATTGTGTGAAGGTGAGAAATTTCGCGATTTTATGTGGTTTTGGAAATGTGTACCGGGGAACAACATGCAGAGGCAAAATTATAAATGTGTATTTCTTGGCAGTAATTTATAACTAATTTTACCCGTTTGTACGGAAGCGCCTGGCTGTTTTAAACACAGATTTCACACAAATTATATTTAAATACTCATATTCTAGTGCACAGAAAACACACTGCATCTCCGTCATAAAGATCAAGTGGTAATCCTTTTTAGGGGAAACATATTGTTTCTTGTTAAGTACGTCATGAAACACTTGAACACACTATCGCATTTCAGTCTCGCTGCAACTGGCGGTATGTGCGGTATAAACACTGTGCTGCTTCAGATGGTTACAAGCAAGTGCGGGTAGTAAGTGTCCTCTATACTTTGTTGCTGACAGTGAAAGCACATCTGCACGTTCGCATTCCGCAGAAGAATAAACAGGCTGAAATGCACTTCTCTTCTTTTCCTAAACCTACCTAATTTTCTTGTTTTTGGGTGGGCTTTATCTGAGTATTTGGAAACACCACAGACAGAATGCACAGAATACTTTACCTTACTCAATTAATTAATTACTACCATACTCCACGGAACAGAGTCCTTCTAGAGCAACTAACCGGTTCTCAGCTAGTCAAGAAATCACTCGCATTTTATGGAACCGAATGTTCATTACCGCGTTTACAAGTGCCCGCCACCTGTCCCTATCTTTAGCCAGCTCAATCCAATCCATGCCCCCAATCCCACTTACTGAAGATTCATCTTAATGTTATCCTCCCATCTATGCCTGGGTCCTACAGCTGGTTTCTTTCCCTCAGGTTTCCCCACCAAACTCTTGTATCCCCCACACGTGCTACATGCCGCGTCCATGACATTTTTTTCGTCTTGATCACCCGAACAATGTTGGGTGAGAAGTACAGATCATTAAGCGCCTCGTTATGCAGATTTCTCCACTCGCCTGTTACCTCGTCCGTCTTAGGCCCAAATATTCTCCTCACAACTCTGTGTTCGAATACACTCAGCCTGCGTTCACGCACTAGGAATCTATAAACATCCAGCGTATACGGGCACCTAAATGGAGAAGCAGTGTGTTCTCTGCGAGGTAGGAAACGAATATTTCATACGATGTGTAAGCGAATTTAGGTTTCAAATTACACACTTCTAGATGCATTAAATAAACACTCAGACTTTGTGAAGAAATAATAACCCTTATAATATATTAGCAAAATGGGTTTTAACTGAAAGAAAGTCAATCTGATGTCTGGTTGACCGTGCATCATAATTCAGTGTGGATAAGAAACCAAACTAGATGTCACTTTGTGTTATCCTTTATTTCTCCTTTACATGTTTCTCAACATGTTTCGGGCGACCAAGTGCCCATCTTCAGGAGCTGACGACTGCGTAGTGTTATTGCCAAGTGGCGATAGCACTACGCAGTCGTCAGCTCCTGAAGATGGGCACATTTTTGCCCGAAACATGTTGAGCAACATGTAAAGGAGAAATAAAGGATAACACAAAGTGACATCTAGTTGGTTTCTTATCCACACTGAAAGAAAGTCAGTTTATTGCCCATTCTCCATACAGTGAGTTTCAGGTTCCAAAGTTCTCTCGTATTTCTTTACAGGCAGTATAAAATGTTCGTTTCTGTCACGCCTCTGGATCAGTTAATCACGACGGTAGGGCAATATTGTAGTGGTTTACCCCTTGGTACATCAGAAGTGCCCCCAATTGCCTTGCCACAGATATTAATTCCAGGGGGTAGCACAGCAGCTCCTACACGAATGTCAAGTTCAACCCCCTTTGGCTTTGTTGAATATAACCCCTAACACCCTCCTACCCCCGAAGGGATAATGCGCAGTCACTAATGGCCGTGTTATGCAGAAAGAACGCCCGATGCAAGAAAAAGCAACGTTTTAGTTAGCCAGGAAACTGTCTTGCATGTGGGCCGGACCTACCGAGGTATTAGAACGTGCTAATGACAGTTCTGTAACACGATCGAGTGGCCACTGTGGGCACTGCCTTGTAGGAACGACCTGCCACCTAAGCAGCACTGTGCGACACTGTTATGGACACTGACATAGCTGGTGACCAGTCCGGGTAATTAATAGGTGCAGTACACATTGTGATATTTGTCATTTAGTGGTAAAAATAAAACTCCAACTAACATCGGAATCACAAATATTAGAACTAACTTTGAAGGCACACTGGCTTATTGGCTCCAAGAAATTAACAAACACCCGTAATAAAATAGAATTTATAGCAAAATAAACACGACATTTTATTATTAATATAATATAAGCACTTTTTGGAAGACGCGGTGGCGGATTTGGTTGAGGCACTGCGCTACAAGGCGAAAGGTCGCGGGTTCGATTCCCGATGGTGTCATTGGAATCCTTCATTGACATAATACTGTGTCCCTGGGGTTGACTCAGCCTCTAACAGAAATGAGTACCAGGAATATTTGCTGGGGGTAAAGGCGGCCGGTGCGTAGGGCTGACAGCCTTACCACCTTCATGTGCCGATTGTCTTGAAATCCGGGAGCCTCAACCTCTCGGAACCCTCAGGGCCTGTCCAGGCCTGTCATGGGATTGCTTTACCTTTACATTTTGGAAAAACATTTGTACAATACGGTAAATGATAGAAAAGTGTCATTCAGTGAAGCATGAAAGAAATCCACCTGACCTTATGGAAGGAACAACTTTACTGCGCTGAGAGTGATCTGTGCGATAGCAGGAAAAGGGGGAAGCCGATTCGTCAGACACGTGGTTTCATCTCGAGCTGTCGGAGTCACTCGTGAGGGTCTGAAAGAATTGTGTTAAAACGACGCGTTAGGACAGGTTGCAATACCGACCAGCAACGTACAAGAACATCGACAATGAGATGCTTCATCGCCATTGCTTTTCCACCTGCCTTTAAAATGTGTCATTAGGAAGGTTAAAAATCGAAATTGAATGCGACAGATCTGATCCTGATCTGCGTTGATTGTGCTAATTATTTGGGCGAATTATGAAGACAAACACTGAAAACTCTATTCAACGCAAGGAAGTAGGTTGTTCTACGTGTTTAAGCAGATGCAGAGCAAGCAAAGAGGGTGTCCACATCTTGTCACCACAATGCAGGATACAACAATGAGAATAAGTGCCTTATATTCCGGCAACACTTTCTGAACTGGAGGCCAGTTCTCCCCCGATCTCCTACCTAAAAACGTAAATACTGAACTGTACATAACCATGCTTTTGTCTGTCGCTTCATACTGATATGGGACATGTTTTGAAGGTTTGGAGAGCAGAGTGTTAAGGCGAACATTTGGACCCACGGGAGAAGACGTAACAGAATACTCTAGAAAACTTCATGATGACGAAGAAGAAAAACCTCTTCAGTCTGTGCAGCCGTAGCCCCATATTGTACCGAGTTATTCCGTCTCAGCAGGCAACCGTGACGTGATACGCACATTTGTGTAGGTCTTTACGGTGTTCCACAGCAAGCGTTCGCATCACCAACAGCCACACATACAAACCACCGTAGGCCTGCTACCGCCGTGCATCACCGTTTTAATATTTGCGTCATGCAAATGTCAATTCGTACACAAAACCTCTTTACATCTCTCAGAATCTTCTGAGGCTGCAAAGTGTAGCAGTTCATGGGAGATTCTTGCACAAGACCACTCAGTCTTGTTGAATGTGACGCCCGCATCTTTAGGCGTGTAGTTCCCGACGTTCATAATTATGTTAGTGCCATACGGCACAGACGGCGCAGCAGTCCTCATGACAGTACCAGCAGACACTATGTTACGCCACTACCTCCCACCAGCGTCCGAACGCCTGTTGTCAAGCACGCGATGGGACAGATGCTTCCAAACGCTGTCCGCATTCGGGAGTGATGAATCTGATGGACCGTGACTGATGTGTGATCATAACACATCGTTTTGGACTTGATATTAACAGGTAATAGACACTTGGCTGCAGCAGACCAGGCGATGAGACGGAACAGGGGCTTGGGACGGTAAATGAAGCCAAAACCTGCCTGGAAGTCCACGGTGACCATGTGTTACGTCGCCGTTACAGTTTTGTTGTTTGGCGGTATGCTGCTGTACTCTAACGGACGTGTGCGGCACTATATCACCCTCTACCCTTCACCCGCACACCTCCAAAAGTACTTCCGCCGCAATGCATCATAGAATACAGCAGTGTTGATAGCAAAATATAGTCTGTTTTGGTTTTATAATGAAGCCTAAACATTTTCCTGTCAGCCTGTGATGAAGTGAGTCTTGCATAAAACATTGCCAGAACGGACACGATTTCCAATATTTCACACGCATGGTCCATCGTAGACCGTTTTGACCGTTATTTATATCGGTCCAATTTATCACGGCAATAAGAAGTGTAAGATACTTTGCCTGTGGCAGCGGTCTCAGATTCAAATCGTCAGCGAGCCAACAAATTATTTTTAAGAACTTATGCGTGCGACATGTGTAAGCAATAAACGAATTAAATATTACAGTTAAAAGTAAGCGTGTTATTAATAATATATGGCGCTGTTAATAAAAAGATTACATAATTAGATAAGATGAATTTTCAAATTTCCTTCCCTGTTGTCTATCTGCTGCACGCTATCATGAAGGGGCAGTGAGTGTCTTTGGAGCATTTACAGCTTCAGACAGAAAAATGTTTAATTTTCTATATTAACCTTTTGACGCCTAATGTCAACTATAGTGGTCGTACCGCACCGCTAACCTCTAAAGTTGCATTTTACATATTTATTCAACAAATATAGGTACTGAATATTTTAAACATGGTATATA
>Ga0136643_10012894_pt1 | contig 12479 bp, 6 predicted proteins | sample TergutLab28metaG_FD_96883 | JGI IMG/M metagenome (GOLD analysis project Ga0136643, IMG submission 96883) | Labiotermes labralis P1 segment gut microbial communities from Petit-Saut dam, French Guiana - Lab288 P1 (version 3) (version 3) | ecosystem: Host-associated > Arthropoda: Insects >...
CACATAATCTGTGGATTTTACTAAACCTTGCCCTTATTCTTTTCAAGGAGATATAATCTTATTATAGATGAATTCAGATGGAGGCAACGTAATTTTATTAGTAGTCTTTTTGTAAACCTATCCAGGCCCTTGAGGTCTGTGTCAGCTGGCTTCATTATTCCAAACCAATAGATTAGTACAGGAACTTGCCATTTATCAAGTGCAGTGGTCTTGTTTTTTGCAGATAACTTCGTGTTCAAAATTTTTGTGACGCATTTCCTTTACTTTTCAGTGAAGATCTTCTTAAGCCAGTGTAGTTGACGCTAGTTTAGTTGTATCCCTACATATTTGTGTCTTCTGGCTGCAGCTCATCAGTATCCTTACATTTTCTCTGTGCATCTTCCACTTTGCCTCTTTTAATGTTTACAATGGCACACCTTAACACCATAAATCATCTTAGTGTTGTTGCTAAAAATTTTTACAGTTTCAATCAAATAATATAACTTTTCTTGAGTTTCTGCATATTGTTTAAGATCAACCATGGTAGAGGATATTACTATTATTATTATTGTCACATATTATTATGTTACATTACATTGTTCATACAGCATAATATGTTAAAATCTCTACATGTGTACTATATGTATCAAATTGCATTAGCATTCATCTATTCAGTAGTCTGCTTTCAGGAAAAAATGTATTACTTTAAATGCATACAACACATTTTAATCAACTATGGACAGAAAAATCAATGCCATTAGCAAAGTATGGCACTGTTCTTGTCCTTAGACTTTTTTAGCCTGTACTTAATGTGTTATTGCTGAACGCTAATTATTCACGGTAGTTGAACACTTTATCTGCACCCAACATAGGATAAGTTGTGTAGCTAGGTTTTTTTGTGCCCAGGGCAAGTTAGCACAGTCGCTGCCTCTAACATGTATTATAAATTTTAAAAATATCAACATCATTTATTTAATTTGCTTTTATTTTCCTCAATAATTTAAAATTTGTTGAGTGTACAAAATCAAAATATTTCAATTTTGCCACCCACGGCAGCTGCACCACTCCGTACACCCTTCCATACCCCCAGATATGCTATTCCATAGGATTGAACATACCAAGAGAAGGCCCAACATACACACTTACCATCCCTGCATTATCAGGAAGCCCAATGAAGTAGTAAAAACCCCCAAACTTCAACCCTGATGGCAGCTACAAAACAAGCAAACTGGCCTCATATCTTACCCTTCCAATTTTCTAATTACAGTGTCCCCTCCCATTGAACAGCACCAAGTATCACAGCTGCTGTGAGACATGTAATAGGTCATGGATCCTTCATATTTGATAGCACCACACTTGATATCCTTTCTTCAACTACACAATCTACATATAGGTCAGCACACTGCTTCTATGTCTTCAACTGGATGGCTATCAATGTCTAAAGAGCACCACTCTTCTATCTGAAAAGACACCACAATGCATCCAAAGAACCCAGGCCAGTTCATTCCATCCCATTCATTTCAGACAGGAATGCAAGTGAAGAATTCATGCTATTGTCTAAGTGAGTAAGACCCTACAAACATGTTGGGATATATATGACAGTGATAGTGTGCCCCAGGTTTTGGTACGTAAAACTACTTGTACCAACATAGAAAGGAGAAAGTAATCATGGGAACAATATAACTTCATAATAAGTTAATGTTCAACAGCATTCAAAATATCAATGAAGTTTTTAAGTCCTTTACAAGTGAATCCAAATTCAGAAGGTAAGAGACATGTCTTGTACACTTGTTAGTGTCTTCACTGTCAAGAATGTCTACTGGATGAATGCGGGGATACACTACACAAATATGCAAGTCAAAATTACAACAGACAAAAGAAGACTAATTTATTTTTATTTTATGCATCCTTAGATCTGTTCCACCATCTGTGCAGGTAAACAGAATCAAGCTATTGCCCCTTGAATTCACAACAGGCACATATCACATAAACCATAATTAACATGTTGTTTGTAAGTTATATATATGTAAGTACTGAGTATGTTACTTCATTAGTAACATACATGTTTCAAAATACCTACACATAAGCTGTGACTGTTTCTGCTACCAGCCCGTTAACTATGCTGTTCATAACCATTGTCTCCACTAATTTCAATACCTTTTGTGGTGACTGTCATTACACAAGCTACATATTAACCAGTAAATAGTATCCTGGATTTATAATTTGTGCAACAAACACACAACAGCTGTGATAGTTTACATGTGACTATACACACACACACTTTTGCATACTGCAGTCATCCACGATGACAAACATCTCCAAATCTTATCAGCGTAAATACCTTCCAGAACTTTACTGCAGTGACACCTACAATGGGACATATAAGTAAATAAATAAAACCAGAACATTCCACTTTCAACATTTCTTTTTATTTTACAAAATGTATCACTACTAATAAAAACCACAGTTTTCTAATACTTTTGATTGCATTTTTATATCTGTGACAATACTTTAAAGTAGGTGGGAGTAGGCAGTCATATAGGATACAAACAGAAAGGTACACAAGATCTTTCAAACAATCCACTCTGTGATAACACTGCACTTATTTGAACAATAATAAGCACAAATTATGGAAATATGTGTTAAATGTTTTAACTATTCCCATGACTGTGATCATCAGCTATGATACATATCAAATTACACTTGCAGAATTAAATATTACTGCTGAGGAGACATGTATAATACTGTTGTTATTTACAAGACACAGCATGGCTGTGCCACTTGCTCACCTACATACATTAGGGCACTTGATGTGATGCATTCAATGGGAAGGTAGAAGAAAACCTGGAGATGTAACAATTACTCCCTGTATTTGTGCCTTCTTTACAAATACTACACAACAAGACTGATTATGACACAGGTAACTCATTAACCAATTATTTGACCAAAAATTTTATCATCTGCACAGTTTGTTTATATATAGCATACCTGTAAACTCCCTTGAATCACATACTGCGTGTCTGAACAGAGATGTTACTGGGGATGTATTCAAAGTACCTGCAGATGTTAGACAAGTCTGGTTCAGTTTGAGTTCAAATTTTTAATTTGAACTCAAACTGAACCAAACTATGAAATTACCTTCTAAAGAAATTCATTTATGTGAAGCCACAAAATCACATTAAGTGTACCCAATTTCCACTGTTGCAGAAGCAGACTACTTGTTTGGCACATCTGGAAGGGACAGTCACAAAAATATATCATCTTTGCCATGTCTTGTCTGTCTGTAACAACTCAAAATTTGCTGGGATTTTCAATAAATGTTATACTGGGGAAGTTCACAAATATATATCAGCATGTTCAAATTCTGCATTAAAAACAAAAGTGTTTTACATGAAGACTTGCACACATACCTGTGCAAATTTTAGGCATAACTAACTAAATATTGGCATGGAAAAAAAAAATTTGAAATCAATGAAACAGAGCAACATAAAACATACACTTTATGTTCAGTACACTTTTTCTAATAAGTCTGACGATTCTTGAGACAGTTGAACAAAAGAGACAGTCTACTATGAACAACAATTAGTAGAGATATGAAAAGTTAGACCAGTGTAAAATGTGTATCATAATAATCGTGATTTAAATTGGAACACCGATGATGAAAATGTAAAGATTTTGGAAGTGTTATGCATTGGAAACAGCAATTTCATGCAAAAGAATTTCTGCACAACTTTCAAAGTAATTACCTGTTAAGTTTTGAGAATTAAATTACTGGTTGTGACAAGAACAAGATACAAAAAGATGGTTTTGAGCACTTTGAAACATACCTCTTCCATTCATGAACATAAGCTGCATGTTAACTACTCAACGCACACGTTACTGTAGTTGCACTAAAAGCAGTATAGTATTTGTTTCTAATTTAATGTTTCATAGACAGGAAAACAAGAAAGGAACAAATGGCTACACATAATTTTATCTCCAACTACTGCAGCAGTAGTTGGAAATAAAACCAGTGGTCGAAGAAAACTTCTCGGAATATATGTAAACATTTTATAAGCACACACAGCATATATACTATGATACATTCATTTTTCTATGTAGCTCATGTCCTAAATAACTGCTGTTTACCCATAACCCAGGAATGGCGTTACATCACATTTGATAGGAACTGTGCCCAAGTACAGACCATGGTTTTGACAGCAAGCTGAGCACATGCAGAGAATAGATGCAAATGCATGTAAATGGTTATAAAATTGTCAAATCTACATGAAAACTGACATGGGTTCACAGATTTTCTTAGAATTCTCACACATTAAAGTTCCATATAAAGTAAAGCTATCTTCAGACATTACTCAGAAAAATTCAACAAATTTGGCTTATTAAATGGGAAAATGTCTTAAATGGGTAAGCCTGTAAACAATGTTTTTTAAATTGTGTATTGAAAGTGACATTTATTTTACTATAATAGCATTTCATATAAAATCTGCATTGACTGGTTCGTTTTCACCATCAAATCATATTTGAAGTCTTAAGTTCATTGGTGAGCATGACATATTATCCAAAAAGGCTATTTTTTTTTTAAAAGTACAACTGGTAATGAACAGCCTGTTCTTGCTGGAACTATTTCAGAAATACTGGTGCTATGTGACTACATTTTGCTCTTTTAACCTCCTTGTTTTTCTGGCTCAGCTGTTCACTTAGGCCAAGAACTGTGTTTTGGGTTTAAAAGCTGAAACATGCAAAGTTCTTAATCATTTCTTTTGTGAGGAAGTTTGAAGTAACCTCCACCATATTTACAACATCCAGCTTTTCTAGAACTGAGAGTAGCTTACATTTTGTGCTGATTTTTTATGTAATAGCTATGCTGATAACACATTTAATAATTAATCGCTCTACAGGGTGAAAACTTTACATGCATAGGCAATTTGAAATTAACACAAAAATTATGTGTGTGTGTGTGTACACACACACACACACATAATTTTTGTGTTCATTTGAAATTGCCTATGCATGTAAAGTTTTCACCCTGTAGAGTGATTAATTATTAAATACGTTATCAGCATATATGTATACACAAACACACACACATTTATAAATTTCGCACAAAGGATAATTTGAGTTATCGAAATTACATTTAGTCACAATGCATTCCACTAAACCCATGTTGAATCATGTTGAAACATACACACAAATTATTACTTTGTGTCACACTGTACAAATACATGTGTGGAAACAGATGGCAGTGCAGTCCAAATGTGATGTCATTTCCTGCCACATATTTATGTACAATTTATGTCTTACTCTCAGGTCCATGGTCAAAACAAAACATGGAGATGAATTTATATGAACTCATCATTCTTTTGTCACTGTATGTTGGTAACAAATTGTGAACTAATAGGAAATGGTCTTAAAATTTTTTATGCAAAAGCATATTACAAATTATTGCATCATGAGATCTTCATGCTTCTATGGGCGGGAATTCCTCTCAAGCAGGAAATACATTAAAAGGGTACCATATATGTTGTCTTGTGAGGCAATTTATGTACTAAATTATTCTAACTTCACAGGCAGGATAATTTTTTATGTGTGGACATCTTAACTGGGTTTTGATGTAATCTGTTCAACAGTTCTCCAGTTGTCATACGGATACAGGTGGTCCTCAACTTTCAGACATTCAACTTTTGTACAACCCACACTTTTGTACAATATAAATTTTACCCCTAATCTGTCTTTTGTACACCAAATTCAGACTTCAGTACACAGGTGAAGAACAAATATTTTGAGCTCTTGCACACTGGCACTGTAAAATTGAGTCCCTAAAGGTATTTTGTGTCTACTAAATGTCACAAAGGCCAATCCCAGTGGCCATGTGGACTAAGGCATGGGTCTACAGCTGCTTGCTTGCTGTGATTGCAAGTTCATATACCACCAGTGGCATGGATGTCTGTCTGTTGTGAGTGTTTTGTGTTGTCAGAAGTTTCTGCGATGAGCCGATAACTTGTCCTGAGAAGTCCTTCCTTGTGTGGTGTGTCTAAGATGCGGATTACACAATGCTACTGTACATGCTATTTGCCAGTGAGTTCAGTCACCACCTAGTGAGCAAGCAGGGAGTAAACTAGCCATGCCTGTTACATGTTGGAATTAAAACGGCTGGGCAGTCAGCTAGCAGCACTTCAGTTTATCATTCGACATCTCAGAGAAGAACTTAAAAATTTTAGTGTTTTATCACAAGATACTGACTGGTTGTTTCTATTACAATGAGCAAGAGTACAAGCAGGATAATATACTAGCCAGCGAGTAGTGAGTAAAGTTGAACAGACTTCAACTTCACTTGCTCGGATTTAGTTGCTGGAGAGTTTAAAGCTGCTAGGGAACTTGCTGGTGACGGGAGTATACAGTAGCCCTGCATAATCCACACCTGGCTGAGTGCGATCATGAAGCCTTGAAAATGAGGAAGCCTAGGCCCACTAGGGTTGTTGAGCCATGAAAAAATACCAGAAGACATACATAATATAAGTAGAATTTGAGGCAAGATGTAAATCTGGAAATTTTATTTGTATTTTTTATATTCTGTTACCCAACTGACAACTTCGATGTTGGTGTGGTCATTTGAGTTTTCATGTTGGCTTATTTTGGTGAGGCTTCATGTTCTCTGTTGCAGGCCATCCTGGTCACTTACTCTGGTAACACAGTCTGATGGAAGAAAGCTTACCTACATTATGATGGTGGCAATATGTAATTTGCATGTGGAATATGGTCATTGTACTGTAAACCAGATGTACAAAAACGTTTTAAACAATGTTGTTCAGATTACAAAGGGCTTATGAGTTCTGTTAGCCATCCCTTACCTAACCATCAGAATTATTGAGGATAGTGGCTTGGTGGATTGGCATGAATATTAAGTTACCCTTGGTTGTACTAATACATGAATGTAACTTAGTTCTTGGTACAACTGTCCTGTTTGTTGCCCACAAATAGGGCTTTATATGTACTTTCTAAGTAATGGGATCAGAACCTCGATTCTAACATACAAGTCTATTGCTCGAATGTCATAGAGGTTTTCAGGAATGAATTGTGTACAAAAGGTGGGGACTGCCTGTACAGATAAAAAAATGCAACTTTTACAGAAGTTTGACAGTGACACAAACGCACCTAATGAATGGAAAGTCTGAAGTTAATATTATCCATGATCCATGCACAATGGAAAGTCTGAAGTTTGTCTAAAAGTTCATAGTCATATTTATCATGAAATACGAATTCATTCATGGTAAAAAGCTCTGTATTTTCACATATTTCTATAATTTACTCAACCTTGAAGCTGCCAAGTCTTGCTACATGTGGTCCTAAAACATTGTTCCCTACTGTGACTATGGCACATTTCAAAGAACCGGATAACTGTTTCCATTAATGTATAAGACCACCTCTACATGTGTACATGTAGCTATTCTGCCCTCATCTTGAATCAGTTTGGTTCAGACATACAGTCAACACAGAAGATATTATAATATACATACTGGGAATAGTTGCTCTATACCACACAGACAACAACATGATATTATGTAAATGATGACAATAATAACAAGCTATTTTTACACAATAAAAAAAATGTATTAACAAGAATCTTACAGCATAAAAATGTTGTACCTTTTCCCAAGGGGTACAAAGGATTTTGTATGAGTTCTTATGGTTTACTGTCAACAGACTACAGAAGGTTTTACCTCTGTTATGCACTAGTATAAAATAGACTGCTGGTTAAACCAAAGACTTTCAAATATTTCTAAATAATGCTGGACTTGATGACCATGAGAAGCTGCATTTATACACATCACAGGTCAACGATGAACTTTGTTACTTTGCACCAAGTGAATTAAAACAAAATCTCATCTGTATTAAACAGAATGATGCTTTCAAAATATTTTAAAGCTAAACTGTAAAAAATATATCAACTTTTCTGTCTCTTGTATAAATAAATACACTAAAATTTATACTATAAAATAGTCTTTATGCCATGTATTAAAGTTCTATGATAAAAATCAAGACAATTCTCACCTCCTTTCATTAGCAGACCCAATTTCAGAGATAATTTCAATGTCACTGTCTGCATCACTATGTGTGGCAATGTCTGATGTTAGTTCATGCATGATCATACTATCAGTGGACTTACGCATTACATTTGGGTTAATTTTTATTACATGAGATCCAACTTCATTATTACTTACTTCATCCACCTTCCTCTGAAATTGAGCATCAGTTTCAGCAGAGAGGACCTGATTCCCGTGGACAATTTTCTCAGCATCTGCACCTGATGCTGGCAGACATATTTTTGGGACAATAAAGGCCTGCTGATAGTTAGAGTTCTGAATGACCGCTGATACAGACAACTGATTACCTGACGTTATGATAGGACTAGTTACGAAAACTCCTGATTGCACTGCCACACTAACACCTTGAGAACTCTTGTTCACACCGGGTACTGTTTTCACTGCACTGTTGTTTACAACTTGATGTGGTGAGGGGAGGAGAAGCGCTTGATGAATAAAAGGTGTTCCGTGATTAGTAATTAGTTTCTTTTTTGTAGTAAGAATGGGCTCACTAGAGCCTCTTTTATGATTGGTAGATCCATTGACAAGAATCAGGTGATTCTGAGGTACTGTTGTGGGATGCTGCTGGACCAATGGAGTAGATGTGGTACGTTGTGCTGATGGTAACAGACAATTTGTATTTGATGTGACTGGAAGTGCAATAATCTGAGGTTGTTCTGGTTGTGCACCAGACGGGAGTGGAACGCCAGATCCTAGAAACATATCAGTTTTAACATACGGTATTTTCAGTTACATTATTGCTATAAAAGAGTGTCTGGTATTACAATGAGTTGCAATTCAAAATTCCACGTCAGCAAGTGACTTGACTTCCAGGATGTCTTGTGGAAGTGTGAACAACCCTCTGCAACACTACAGGTGATGACAAAGCACAATAAACTGACTATTGGTTATAAAGAGGGTTGCAGTGATCCAGATTTTTGTGTACCTTGTGAAAACAATTAATCAAACCCTCACAAACTCCATGTCTAACATAAAGGTGATATATCATTCAAAATGTCCCTCAAAACATATGCCTTACTGCAGGGGATTGGGACTATTAAGGGAGTTATTTCAATTGAAAAATGCTATATTAACAATACAGGAAATACAAATAAAGTTAGTAGCTGAGTAAAACAAGTTTATTTTGTTAACTCATCAGCCACATATTTATGTGCTATGAGTTCCTGCTTCTAAAATTCAGTTTAATTAATTTTAACCCCTTAAGTTTTAGAGGTACAATACATTTATACAAAAATCTGGACAGGAAATGGAAAATATTTTGTACAGCGTCTAAAATATTACAATCCACTTACCATCCCTTTACCAGACATTTCGTTCCACCATACTTAGAAAAACAAAATTTTATACCATTTCAACTACCTTGCACCATGGCCTGTGTAACAGGACAGTCTTTATGTGCTAGCAGGAGGGTCTTCAGGTCTGCCACCTCCTTTCGCAGTGATGCTACTTCTGACTGAAGCTGCTGATTGGTTGCCAACATCTCCTCTGCCCTCTTCTCCAGCTCCTGGATCCATGTTTTTCGTTTTTCCCGGCACCTCATTGCAGCAGCTCTGTGTGAATTTCAATGCATGCAACATATTTACCAGGATGAGATTTATTTGTACATACACTATGCAGGAGACGATGGAAAGCTAATATCTACTATTCCTATTGAGTTCCAAAATTTTACTATTAAATGGTCCTTCAACCATTTCATTTATGCAGATTTTTAAAAAGTGCTAATTCTGAAGATTTACCTACACAAGTCAACTTCCACATTTTAGATTACCTTTTTATGTATTATGTAAATACACCAAAAAAAAAATAATTCTGTCTACGCAGCTGAAGATGACATGATCACATTGATATGTGTAACAAATATTTATCATGATTGCAATTCTTAAAATTGTGACTTGGGCTCGAACATACAGTACTGATCAAAGCATAACAAGACTCCACTTCAAAATCTTCAACCTATATAAAAATATGCTTCACTTAGTGTGCAACTACACAACGACACTTCTCCCCCCCCCCCCCCCGGCCCCCATAAAATGCAATGCAGACAATGAATTAGAAAAAAATTCTCATTTCATGTTGGGTAAATATGGTATCTACTACTACCTTCAATGTGTCTGCAGAATGGACAGTATAATAAAATGGGTTTTTAAAAATCTCTTTGCTACACAAAGATGAGTATTTCAAAGTGCATGATGGTGATAGGCTGCCCTGTCCACAGCCCTGCAGCCTCATGCATTCTATTGCTCTCCCAGGCACATGTTACAGAAGTTCCTTTGTAACCCTGACGTTACATACCTGTTCCTCTCAAGGAATTTTTGCCGTTTCTCATCTGGATCCTCACCACCACTGGATGATGAAGGTCTCCTTGCTGGTGCTACACTCGCAGGACGTGTGGCGGGAGCCTCATGAGATGTCTTGCTAACTTCAGAAATCAATACCTGATGGAGAGTTTACTTATTTTTTAACTTATCTGATGATTATATGCTAAATTAGTAGATGATAGGTTCTGTGAAGTGGGACAGATATAAGAGGAATCAATTGTACCTATCTGTGGAAAATCTCTTGGCTAAAACATAAATCTTGTTAGAACAGCCAATTTCCTGGCTGAGATCTGAATGACGCAGTTCCTAACTAAATTCTTCAGCTCTCTACTGGGTAGCCAAACTTGGCCAGTCTGATGGTTATATCACTTTAAACTCCACCATCTGTGAAAAGTGCATTTTACACTTTCCAGACTATATGGGTAGCAGATTATAACTCAGGGATAACTGTTTATCATCTGGGAATAAGGGACTTCCAATCCCCAAGTATAATGGGAATGGCAGCTAGACTTAAACTCAGGGCTAATAATACTAGTACAGACAAAATACAACTCTTGGCCAGCTGGACTGCACTCATGCACAAATGCAATAATGTAATACATGCACGATAAAGGCAAAAATACAGAGAAGTATAGAAACAAAAACTGTATAATTAACAGTCATCTGGGGAATTAGTACTGAAGGATGCAATTAAAAATATGAACAACAGCTGCTGATGTGAGTACAATTTTCAAACTGTAAACTGCTACTAAAAATTTATTCACTTTTCTCTTTGGTGTGTACGCCACTATGCCACTATTATTAAAGCATACATCTTATACCCTTCTGTAATTTACACATCCTTATCACTGCAAGTGGAAAATGCATGGAAGAATTTGTGTCATGTGCACAAATTTTACTATTCACAGAATCTGGCATATAACAGAAATCTGCATTAATTATTCTTTACTTATGTAACAGTTTTATAGTCACAAATTACTTAATTGTGTTGAAAGCTACAAAGACTCCTGTAACAACAACAATGATGATGACAGCTCCTTATGTGCAGTCTCATGTGTGCAAAGGTCAACGAATGCCTCATTCCATAGTTCACCATTTTCACTGATTTATGGCGCTAGTATTAACATTTTAAAGCTTGTATTAATGGTTTATAGTTCAAACCTTTGGCACCTAACATCAGGTATACCCATCAAGCAGTGTGACGCCCAACATGCCAAAAGATCACGTATAGACAACAGCCATTTAATGGCCTTCCTTATGCTGCAGCTGTCTTTCAAATTCTGGTCTCCTATATATCACAAGGGGCATTAAATTCTAGTGCCTAAGAGTTAAGAAGTACACAGCTAACAATAAAAGCAACCTGTTTACAAACCTCTAAATGACTTGAGTAACAGGTTAAATACTTAATGAAATGTATACAATTCTTTAAAGAGACCAAAAAATGCACTTGGACATATGCATGTAATTGTATTATATACTAATTACCGACATGTATTTGTATGCTTGTTCTCACCACCCTGAGAATGGGCACATGAGTGGCCACAACATATTGGTGATTACTACATAATAAAATTACATTCATACATCCAAGTGCATTTGTTGGTCTTCTAAAATATTTTTTATACCTCTGAATAATGCACAGAACATGGAACGCATAAAACTTAATGAAAATTAACAATTAGTTTACTACTAACTATGCAAATGTGATCGGCAAGTTACTGAAAGGTCAAATTCACTTCCAGATATGCAAAATAATATGTTTTGAACACAAGTAACATAAGAAGTCACACGCAGTTTTACACAAGTCTGTGCTGTTTGAAATACTCATGGTATTTACTTCACAAACACGTAAGCACTATCAGTGACTAGTACACATTGTTAATTCCAAGTAGCAATTGCCTGAAAGCACTGTAAATAAACAGTTCACTGTTCATGTAAACAAACTGTAATCAACCACAAGAAATGCATTAACCCTTTGGTGCCGAACAACATATATATATGTCGTGCAGTGAGCCCTTTAAATGGCAAAATGGCCATTAAAGGGGATGGGGGGGGGGGGGTTTTAATTCCAGCACGAAAG
>Ga0136643_10012901_pt1 | contig 12477 bp, 5 predicted proteins | sample TergutLab28metaG_FD_96883 | JGI IMG/M metagenome (GOLD analysis project Ga0136643, IMG submission 96883) | Labiotermes labralis P1 segment gut microbial communities from Petit-Saut dam, French Guiana - Lab288 P1 (version 3) (version 3) | ecosystem: Host-associated > Arthropoda: Insects >...
ACAGACAGGAGCAAGAAGCCTTAACACATAACCTACATCACAAAGCTTTCCACTTGACAGTATAAAATGTGTGAACTTGTATTTTGACACTACATTTACATAAACAGTCTTATATAATTAATTCAAAAATAAAATATAAAGTGAAAGGAACATGTAATTGATGGAGTTCAGCTGTGTGTTACATGAACGTGAAGGCCCTTTAGCGTGGAATACTTTTTGAATTCAAGTCGGAATGATTAATGTAGTAGGATTTCCCTTCATGGAAAGTAAGTGTCTTTATTCTGCTCTGTGTTTTATTGATTGGCATACAAAAAACGGATTATCATCAGGAAAGTGTTTTTCCTCTCCCGGTCCTCCTGACGTTATTAGGAAAATGAAAAAGCACCAATGGATAGTTAGTATCGTTTAAACCTGTCATTCCTTTTTCGGGTAAGTATCGTCTGTTGCAGCATGAACGCACTCTAATTAGCAACTTGCGATAGTTGATAAGAACTGGCGGATGTGCGTTGGTAGGTGAACCGGATGGAACAATGCTGAAGCCGGTGTATGATCTTCATATCTTAAGATGACATTTCCTTTATCTGCATAAACAAACATTAGATTGTGTCCTCCGGAAGTCGACGCCTGTCTCGGAGAGTACGTAAATCTCTCTGTCCGTCAGTTGTTCCACATATATCAACTCTGTTCCCACTGGACGGATTTAAGTGTAAATGAGTTTGAAGGCCATTATAAAAACCTGTTAAGCCAACTCAAAATTAGGTCAAAATCGGAAAATTTTATCGGGCAATTTACATGTTTTTTGTTATCCATAACAGAAAGAAAGAATTTACAGCCCTACAACAACGCCAAGAAACCAGTTGTTCAGTTTAATGACGGAACTAAACTATTTTATATTGTTGACTGTGACGAAATAATACACAGGGAAGGCATTGTCGTATATAAAATGTTAAACGTTTTTCTACACATGTACTGCAATAATGCATGATATTCTTATGCACATTGCTATTTTTTTGTTTGTATTCGTTTTTCACAGTTTCACACATCGTTTTCCAGACCAACTAAAATGACTTATTGATTCGTGGTTATCCTCAATTTCTCAAGTAAACGTCGGTATAATAATAAATATTTAAGTCCAACTGCTCCCTTCCACATGGTTTCCAAATCATTTTTCACTGTTTTTTTTTCCATTCCATTTTATAGTTTCTGAGGTATCAAAATAACACATAATTTAACAACGAGTAAATAAATAAACAAATAAAGTCCCCATTCATTATCATCATCATCATCATCATCTTCATCATCATTAAGTATTATGTCTTGCTTAATCATCCATAGCATCTTCGAAATTCAGTTGTTTACAGAAATCTATCCATTTTTTCACTTTCGATTTCGAGGTACCTTCTATTTCCCTTGAAGTTATAGTAGCTGCTTACGTCTTCTCACCCATCTTTTCTTCATTTATTTCTTCCTATCTACATTTCCTTCAATTGAGTGCTTTAGAGCGCAATTCAAAAGCAAGATGTAATCCATGCATTTAACAATCCTAATTTTTTACTGTACGTAGGACATTTTTTAGATATTTCCCAGGCTTCTCACTCCTCAAATTAGAATATTTAGAATATTTCTGTGCTACACCATTTCCACATAAACTCCAATTACTTCGTTAGTGATTTTCTACTCTTGAAACGTACCCAATTCATATTGTTTTCTTAGATTTACTTTCATCTGCAAGTATTATGTAACAAAATAATTTCTCTAAATTCTATAAAATATCCTAATGAATTAATAAGTTAATATTTGTATAATTCATTTATTCTCCTCTGCCTATCTAAAGGACTTAAATTTTTGGAGCTGTTTGATCAGTAAGTGTCTCTTTTTTGACAGGATTTTGATAGATGAAAACGGTTTCAGAACCAAAATCTTTGTAACTGTACCTGCGTGTAACTTCGTAGATTCCGCCTTTCTAACTTCATATTTGTATTGCGTCAGCAACTACATTTAGGCACTTGGCCGTTTTTACTGGCAATTTCATTTCGTATATCTTTTTCATCTTTTACCCTCTATTCTATCATAAACTATTTTCTCAATCGTATACCCCTTACGACACCACCTACCTCATAACTTCATATTTCTATCTGGCCCACCACTTCAATCTCCTGCCGTACCATCCCTTCTAACATATAGTGCGTAATACCCATTATTTAGGTGCAGATTACTTTTCTTGAAAACACTGAAAAAGGAGACAGAAACCTTCACCGAAACATGAAGACAGTAAACTAATAATATAAGGCGTCATATTTCAGATGGCTTGAATTTATATCAATATAGCTTTGAAAATATCAAGTATTCTTCTAGGTTAAAATTGTCTAGAATAGCGCATATCTCTTTTTACAGTTTTCTCTATATGCATTTTATTTTAATCCTTCTCATGCCTATAATGAGACTGAAAAATTTAGTGTGTAGTAATCTTTATTATTTTATGTGGAAATTAGACTTTAACCTGCTAAGTAACCATAGTAGTAATAGATGAATTTATGCTATAAGAAATTAACTAATGGAAATAGAGATTCAGATTCTTTAGCTACGTAGGTATAGAGTCAAAGACTTGTATTGCACGAGAGGAAATAAATCTTGTATTGATGCAAATGAAATAAAAAAGCAAGAAAACCTCCCTTCAAGAATTTTCTTGCAACCTGTTTCACCTATTTATGCTCAGGTACTGTGGTTTCTACTGGGCTTCAAATTGGGCGTAATGCAGATCAATTCTAAAACGTCGGTGCACCGAACTACCACTCAAAACTGCGTAAAATCCCAAAATATCCCAGATTTAACTTAAAACGCGGCGTAAGCCTGAAGTCGTGTAATCACACTACCTAGTAATAATTAAAAATGTTTTTTTAAATAGCCTTGCTCAGATTCATCTACACCTGTATAACAGTCAAACGGCGCTCTCTGAAATACGACATAATAGTCACCACTAGGACCTATTAAATCTAAATACATCAATGTTTTCACACTTAAATGGCGAGAGGGAGAATCTATCTGCAGACCAAATTTTGACATTGAAGGTCAGTTCTTGGTGGAGGTGTGGGTGAGGAGGTAAAGGGAGACACTAGTCTGTCATAGAGTTACAACTTAAGGTTTGCCTCCGTCGTGGAACAAAATCACCTTCCTTGCAAGTGGGGAAGTTTGCGGTTAAATATGATTTTGCCATCCGTCACGGGCAAACAACATCTAGAATGGGAAATAAGTCTATCAAACGTAGAAGTTCTTAATTCTTGGCTTTTCTTCTCAGGAAATTTATTTCCAAGTTACTTAAATTAATTAATATATTTTTACTTACGAAACGTAATAAGAAGTATAATTTTTAGATATATGCGTCAGTAGCAAGGATATGAAAATGAAGAAATAGAAACAAATATATAGAAAGTAATATGTTTAGGGACGATAAATAAAAGTGGATACTTTTTTATATTAAGGATATAAAATGTTTAGAAATTTATATTTGCGTTTGGCGGAGAGGCAAACCTGCGGAAGAATGGCAGAAATTTTAACACGATTAGAAAATCATGGGAAATATTAAGAATGCTTTACTCGTGTAACCTCAAAGGGACGAGGGTCTTAGTGCAGGATATAAAGTAATTGAATTTTGAATCTGTGTTACAGATACTGCAGAAAATGTTTCATTAGAGATAAGAAAAGAACCTTAATGTGAATAAGTTAAATATAATTAAGAAGTTAAGGTTTATACATAAAAGCTAAGTGTAAAAGTAATTAAGTTGCATTAAACCGAATATTTTATTCGGAATTGTTAAGAGCCTGGCTGAAATAGGAGTTAAAGGAAGAATAAAATAAAGAAGGAAATTAGATGTGAAATTGCTTCTGTAGAATGAAGGGATAATTGTATATTAAAATCGTTGGTTCCATCAGGTCTCTATTAATATTCACAAAATTTCTGTGGAAATATTTCCACTCATATACTTTCACATGCAAACTGAAACATTCACACATACTGGACATACAATAACCTTCAATTCTGCATTATTCAAGTATGTTCCGTAGATTAACAACGTGAAAGGAATATCAATAAATATTCTCCATGTACGAGTCCATTGTCTGTCCCAATAAGCTTATTTCTTTGTACCGGTCTGGGGAACGTAAGTTAGTAATATAGTAATATTCAATCTTTCACTTGAAATTTTGGCACTGCACTTAAATGTGTGTGTGTTTGAATTAGAAATTACTGTTCTTTTACTGCGGGGAGAAAAGTATTTGTTATATTTTGTAGAAAAACGTTTACAGAAAATTATCCACATCGATATGAATGAGATTATGTTTCATTTCCTGAAAATTCTGTTATTTAAAAAATTATTTTCCTCCATTCTGTATTTCAGGATTCTCGTAACTATTCTGTCTAAATGAGAACCAGAAGTGGACCACACGTATTACGTGATAAATTAGAAATTTAATTTAAGTGACGGAACAAATGCATAAAAAATATATCGATTATAATATTGGATAATGACATGAATATTGTAGTGCCGACGTTGTTGAAAAACACGATTTTTGACGATAGCGTGTGGGCGTTGACGATCAACAAACGACGAACACAATTAAGCACACAAATACAGAGACAAACAAAAGCACACACAGGTCTACAGAAACTGTCTGAACTATTTTGAGAATGTTAGCATTGAGAATACGACAAGAAGTAACTTCTGCAAGTAACGAATATGAATAACTAACTGCAAATATGGCTACATAGTATATAGGACCGTTGATTCATCAGTATCATGCTAAGACCGGAAACTTGACAGTAAGTCACACAAAACCTTTAATATCTCTCATTTTTCTCTCTCAGTACCGACGACCTTACGCCATTCAAATCTCTGACTGCATTGCCTACGTCAGCCCACATTCACGGGACGGTAGATATCTGTGCTATTAATAACCTGGGAAACTCAATAAATGTATTAGCGCTCACACCCTATACGTTTATTATTAGTGATACCACACGCTATCTTAAGATAAGAAGGTATAAATAGCAGTGCCCCTATCTTCGAAGCGTAATACGTTAGACATCGGTAAATGCCTCCTTGATAAATATGAACTTATACGAACCAACCGTTGAGAAATGCATATAACCATATAAAGTATGTAGCAGTGTTGAAGCACGTATAAGGTTCACGATACATTTTAAGTTCTTTTAGAGAGCCAGTTACAGAAATATCCATCTTAAGTAACGTGTGTTATGCAACTAACTGTAAATTATAACAAAAAAATGCTGTCAGGCACAAACAAATTATTATTATTATTATTATTATTAGCTAAAAAGGTAGACTTTTAAACAATATACTTCCTTCCACACATACATCTGGCCAAAAAAATCTTTCCCTAAAAGGTCAGAACACTTGCAAGATCAGTCCAAAGTATATAAAATCCACCAATTCTTAAAATAATCACTATCCAAAAAAACTACTTATCTGTATATTACAAATTCAATGCACATATTTACATTATGATAAATGAAACCTTATGTAACCCCAATTTTAGGAAAGCTGCTTAACCTGAAACCCATATGAAGCGCTTTAAAAATCCTTCAAATTCAAATTCTATATCCATTATCAAACCACTGTACAGGAGGTGGGATGTGGGTATATGGACTGGATTGGGCTGGCCCAGGATAGAAACAGGTGGCGGACGCTTGTGAGTGCGGTAATGAAACTTCGGGTTCCGTGAAATGCGGGGACTTTCTTGACTAGCTGCAAAACTGTTAGCTTCTCAAGAAGGACTCTGCACCATGGAGTAATTAAGTATTATCAAACCACAGCATAAAAATCTAAGAAAGCCTACTTTCCGCAACATACCTAACATTATTGCACATAACTTACACTTAAACATATGAATATTTGAAAGTGTAACATTTATGAAATCCTACTTTCATTATGAAAATAAGATCTGATCCCTATTATAGATCCTAATTTTGAAATTAACCTTCCAAATATTTTTATATTTTTTGTGCATGACAGTGGCCAGTTCCAAACGAAATATGTTGTAATAAGTTTAATTTTGATTTTAAAAAATTTTAGTCGTGTTTGACCTTTTTATTCTATGAAAATTTATTTATTTTCAAATCGAAATACCCAAAGTAAGGGGCTGGGTGTAGTTCACTTTTATCTCGAATCAGAGGACAGCAGTACTAATGTCGTTGTTACATCGTTTCTTTCCTCACATCAGGCAAATATTTGGAAATGTGTTGTGATAATTACCACAGTAAATGGTTTTTCATTCTTCAAGCTCACAGTGTGCCGATATTCTGTCCCTTCAATTCTGCAACACATAAGCTTGTTTTAGACTCCTTTAAAATGAGGCCAATAAAAGAAAATTAATATCCCCGAATTTTTGCCTTCTCCAGACAGGATCGATTCAAAGGATTTATTTAATCTGGTTCCTTGTGGCGTTGCGACGCAACACGAACCAAGGTCTACACATTCAGAAGGTTTTGAGATCACACACAACGACACACCCGAGTCAGTGGGATTCCCATGGACGAGTGGTCAACTCGTCACAGATATATCTACCTGACAAAACACAACACTCACCCACAGACAAACATCCATGTCCCCGGCGGGATTCGAATCCACAATTTCTGTATGCGAGCGTCAGAAAACCTACGCCTTAGACCGCGCCATCACCTGGATAGGCTGGATTTAGTTAATAGGCCCGTTAAAAATAAGGTGGTTAACAAGTTCAAGTACAAAATTGAATGTTCTGATAAATTAGACCAGCTAGAATTTGGGATTCCATTGATATCTTCCTCTTTTATTTTCCTGTAACTTCTCCTTCACATTTTTTTTCTATTTTCTTTGTTACACCGTGCATGTTGTCGAGTTTACTCAGTTAATACACCAACCAATGCACTTTTATAAACGTTACACATTAAAAAACTAAAACTGCTCCGAGATGTTTCGGTCCTAGGACCGTCATCAGGGAGCTATATTTTCCTTGCTAAAGTCACATTAAAAATAGTCACTGATAACTGTGTTGCACTAATAAGGTGTTGTGGCAGCATGCCGTGTTGTGTAATGTTATGTTGCGAAGAGTGCCCTGCTACGGATGTGCATTCTGTGCTTCGCTGCGTGATGAGCAGCGAAGCACAGAATGCACATCCGTAGCAGGGCACTCTTCGCAACATAACATTACACAACACGGCATGCTGCCACAACACCCTATTAGTAGAACGAAGTTAATCAGTAACTGTTTTTAATGTGACTTTATCAAGGAAAATATAGCTCCCTGATGACGGTCTTAGGACCGAAATATCTCGGAGCAGTTTTAGTGTTTTAATGTGTAACTTTTGTATAAGTGCATTAGATGGTGTATTAATTGAGTAAACTTCTCCTTCACAGTTTAGTATATTTATAAAATAGTGTAGAGTGTTCTGCGTTCATAAGGCAAAACGAAAGGCTATGTATAAGGAAGGAGTACTGAAACGAATATTTCTTACTAGTAAGTACGATAAAACGGAAGAGTAGGGCGAAGGGTTCATTTAAGTATTAATAATTGCAACTGTGTACTAAATATTGTAAAAGTTTTAAATAGATAGCAAAAACATTAGTTTGACATGATAGCACGCAGGGATGGAAGAAATTTGTATAATTTTTGCATGAAACGTTTGAACAAAGAAAAAGGTTAATTTGGGTGCGAGTTTTCAAATATTCACAGCGGCGTAATTTTGGTTTCCTTTGATTTGGGAACGCGCCCTTGAGTGAATTGTACCCGGAATTTTGAAGAAGGATAATACTTTCATTTAAAAATGGAGGCACTACATTCTCTCGAAACGTCGGAGAATTTTCACTCATCTAAGAAGCCTTACATCCAACAAGACAAAAACCCTTAATTATTGTGACTTTTAGGCTACTTAAATTAAAGTTTGATTAGCTGTTTACTTATGATTTTTGGAACTAGTCGAATTTAGGCCTATTAAGCATTCCTTTGCCACATTATTTTAAAGAACTTTTGGTATATGCAGTTTAATATTATCCTTTTCAAGATGACAATTAATTAACGCTCTATAAGAGTAGAGATGTTTGGTTCTCACCTGGCGATAAACACAGACATATGCAATTTCAAGAATCAAACAGTGAGTGTTCAATTTGGAAATATTGTTAACTGTTTTTAAGGAAAATATGGCTTAGGGAAACTTCCTTTGTAAATAAGGTGCAAAATTTGAAATCAAAATGAAGTCGTATACACATAAAAAAATGAAACTTGCAAGTCCAATTCACGAGATTATTTCTGGGTAAAAGTGCAATTAACAGTTCTTAACAATGGACTGAATTTTTCTGCGAAATGGCTTACTAGCGAAGAAAGTAACTGTGAAATGTAGTTAGAAATATATCTGCAGTAGGGCGAGTATTAAAATGGAATTAACAGTACAAGACACGCGCTGTATCTAAAACGTAATATGGAGGCGCAATAACATGTTATTCTTAAGAAATTCGTCGATATTTTTTCTCATTTACGGCGAACTCTTCAACGAGGTCTTATCATTCCTGTTACTGTATTGACGTTGGTTTCGCCAGTAACTATCCTTCCCTCACACCACTTATTCTCCGTCTCTTATCATTCTCTTGAGATTATATATACACGATCGCGCGTGTAAACACACGTGCGCTAGTCCCAACACCCATAGCCTAAACATCTCTATATTCGTGATCAAAATTTTAAATACCTTTTATCATTTTTTGACGTTTTGCTGACCGTGCATCACAGTATATTTATCTCAGTATTTAACCAACTTGATGCACAAAATTTGTTTCACAATAAGTTTTATTTCATGCCTCTAAATGTTTCGAGCACATGTGCTCAAAACATGTAGAGGCATGAAATAAAACTTATTGTGAAATAAATTTTGTGCATCAAGTTGGTTAAATACTGATATAAATACCTTTTTTGACGTCACTCATTTCTTTAATCTACATCTACTGTCAGAAATAATTTAGTAACCTAAAATCCAGTTTCTTAAAACAGGCACGAATTTCCCTTATATCACAATTTTGTTAGAATACATGAAAATCTGTTATTACCTAAAAGGTTCCTACGTTAAACAATATCTATTAATTGAGTTTAATATTTATTTAAACAATAGAATCTATTTAACTTTAAGTCCAACATATTTCGAGTGTCAAACAACCTTCATCAGGGAGACGTGACAAGATAATTATGTTGGCGGTATAACAAAACGAATACCCTGTATAACCAATACAATCTTTCATGGTTCCCTTTTCTGAATATTTTATACAAAGTGCACAGTGAAGTATGATTCAGTTCCTAACCGTGAAATATATTGTTGCCATATATGAGAGTAGTATTCACAAACATGAAGTGATAATTGCGACAATGAGAGGGCGTGGAAGGTGGGCCCCAAGTCGCAATTGCAGTCTTCACATTTGCCAGGGATGTTTCAAACTTACTTCCAGATAAGACCAGGGTTTAGTCCTTACTGCGAACTGCGTAACCTTCTATCTTATTGAAAAGGCTCGTATATATTTGTTTAATTTCATAACACCATTTTTAAGTGAGATACTAATTTCAGAGTCTGTCAGAGCTGCTGTAATATGAGCGGACTGCAGTGAAATAAGTACAGGGTTATCCGGTATAATTTCATATCTTCTGCAAGTCTAAGCTGGAATTCCAACGGAGATAACATTAGTGAAAAAATAATATGAAAAATAAAGCACTTAAAAATATCTTTACAAACACCTTCCTCTCGCACAGAATTCTAATTATTATATATCCGATAGAATTACTTCTCTTTGTTTAATAAAGTATTTACACATATTACTATTTATCCAGTTCACTCACCAATAAATGCACCATTTATTAACTTGATTAAAAGTTTTTTTCCAATGACGTAGAATTTAAATTAGGAAAAGTTTTAAAATTAATAGGTACTATTAAGAGAACTATTTTTAAGAAAGTGAGAACGGAAACTATTTTGAAAATATAAAACACACTAGTTTTACCTACATTTTTATATGGGTCAGAAAATTGGACTGTAACAGCCTTAAAAAGACGAAGAAATGAAGCGGCAGAAATGAAGTTACTGAGACCCCTGGCAGGCTACGGCCTTTATGACCACAAAACAAATGAATACGTAAGCCGCGAACTACGGATTGCAGGCATACTAGACAAGATAGATGAAAACAGGCGGAACTGGCTTTCACACTTGCAAAGAATGCCACAAAACCGAATCCCTTTAAAATTATACCACTACAGACCACAAGGAAGGAGAACAATTGGAAGACCGAAGAAGCGTTGGCGCGAGCAGCTGTAACTGTGGAGACGGAACGGATCAAAGGGTCCAGTCTCTGATGTTTATGATGATGATGATGATGAAGTTTTAAATCTAAACTAAAATACGCAATAATATCGTTCCTACCTGTTCCGGTTTTTAGTGACCATCATCAGGGAAATTTATCTGCGCCTAACTAAAGTTATATTTATGTTAAAACACTCGGTAAAATTACGTCGTTATATAAATTAGGTGATGTGGCAGCATGTCGTAGAGCGGCATGTGTGTTGTGTGCAGTGCAGAATGTGACTGGACTGCACACAACACACATGCCGCTCTACGACATGCTGCCACATCACTTAATATATAGAACGACGTAATTTTACCGAGTGTTTTAACATAAATATAACTTTAGTTAGGTACAGATAAAGCTCCTGATGCTGGTCATTGAAGACCGAAACATAGAGGAGTGATGTTATTGTGTATTTTAATGTAGATTTAAAACTTTTAACCAATTTAATAAATAGTGCGTTTGTTGGTTAGTGAACTACATAGATTTCAAAATGCACGGTGCAACGATATACACTTACTACTTAATTAAATTTCCTGTATGTGTAAAATTTTTTGGGAGGACTTCAGATTTATTATTATTTCATACTTATTATAAAATCATATGTATTACTAATAGCATATTTCAAAAAACCAAAGGCAAAATAAAGATAACGCAAAACTGTTACGCACTCATCGTAGTGTTGTTGCCATTAGAACGCAACAATGCTTTTCCTATATGTTGTTTAGCCACGCTTCGCTGTCAACAATAAACAACCACTGAAATTTAATTCGGAAAAGAAACAGTGTTTCTCGTTTGCATTGTTGTCAAACTACGAAATGTTTTGTGCTGCTGTCAAGAATATAAATAGGCTTAGGTCTTCGTGTAATGTGCCCAAAATTTCAGCTCAATTTTTAGCAAACGTGAATCTTTTGGGTGGAATTATATAAGTCTTCCACAAAAATTTCACGAAAAATCCTTCCAGTGTAGCCAAGATGATAAGAGCTGACAGGTAGAGAGACGGAGAGACATGATGAAGCTAATGCGCGCTGCTTTACAATATTTAGGCGAAAGAGTTAAAAATAAAAAAAGCAAACACGCAGGTATAGTCACACAGTTTGTGACTGAACAAATTATGGTTCATTGGTGATAATGCAACGGTAAGACGCAATAGAAATTCTATGTTTGTAATGACTAAAAAGGGATTCTTCGTGTATTAGAAATATAGGACTTAATGAAGATAGGATAACTCTTAGTTTCCGATCACAAATTTACGGTTCTTTAATTTTACTATAACGGCAAAATTTTCTTATATGGCAAATATCAGTTTTTAAATATACCTCTTTACTACATCCTTCATAATATGGTAAAATTCTTAGGGATCCTATTTTTCAAGAAGATCCTGTGTTCAAATCTGACTGATGATCCTCATCCTACTGAGGAAATTTTCGACATATAAACCTCAATTTGTCCATGATCAAGCCCTTGCACACTTTCCTCAATTCATATTTTACAAATCACCTTTTCATTTGACGCATTCTAAAATCTCAAGTACGGAAAATATTGTTAAACAAAAGGACAGTAAATAAATAAAATTAAGCCCATTAGATTATTCAACGAAAGTAATTTTCGACTCTTTGTGAAGGTCAATAGATTTTTTCGGAATGTAATCACAAAAATTATGTCTACAATGTATGTTAAAAGTTATGTATACTCAATCACTTATCATTAGGCTTATTAGCGGCAACAAAACAGCGTGCTTCAGTAGCTCAATCTCTCTACTTTAAAGGAACATGGAATTTGAAAAGAGTTCTTTATAAAAAGCAACAACGTGAATACACCCAGCACAGTGGTTGACCATTAGACATCATGTCTACCTTTTTCCCCTATTGTAACGTGAATTTTCCAAAATGTAATCTTCAATAATTGTTCCAATGTAGGTTAAATGTTGGGTGTTTGAGAACATGGTGTTGAGGAGAATATTTGGACCTAGGAGGGACGAGGTAATGGGGGAATGGAGGAGATTGCATAACGAGGAGCTAAATGATTTGTACTCCTCACCCAATACTGTGCGGGTGATAAAATCGAGAAGAATGAGATGGGCTGGGCATGTGGCGCGTATGGGTGAGGA
>Ga0136643_10012903_pt1 | contig 12476 bp, 7 predicted proteins | sample TergutLab28metaG_FD_96883 | JGI IMG/M metagenome (GOLD analysis project Ga0136643, IMG submission 96883) | Labiotermes labralis P1 segment gut microbial communities from Petit-Saut dam, French Guiana - Lab288 P1 (version 3) (version 3) | ecosystem: Host-associated > Arthropoda: Insects >...
GGCTGAGTGGACCCCGTTCCAGACCCACTACTACTCAGAAAATCTGGTAGCGCCGGGGATCGAACCCGGGACCTCTGTATCTGTAGCCAGAAGCTCTGACCACTAGACCACAGAGGCGGTCCTGTGTCTCGTGTATCTCAACAAAATTTGGTCATAACATTTTCGGTTTCAGTAAATGCAGGGCTGTTGCTGTATCTGGCCAACATCTGTCACTTCTTTTCGATTCTTGTATAGTATAGGAAGCATTGCCCACCCAGCGGACGGCTCCCACGCTCAGAGAGTCTAGTATAATCGTTTGCCTGTCGCCTTGTGGATTTAGTATGATAAATGCGCTGAATACAGCGGCTGGAGAAAATATGGTATAAAATCGGACGACAATATATAAATACATGTTTTATTACACTCGTAACATATGAAGCAGAAGACACGTGCTATGTCCACCCGAATAAGGCAGCTATGGTTCATAAACTCTGCGACATAGATGGTGAAGCAAAACTGAATTTTGTGAAATGATCCCTTCACGGTGTGCATGATGGACACCTAGACCCCACACTCGTTCTCTAATGACTGCCGTATATATATATCATCGCCACTGCTAGAACTAAATTTGTCGCGGTCTCCGGTTTTGGCATCGGTGTCGATTTTGTGTTCCGTAAGGATCCGTCAGGGCTGTCCCATTTTGGAATCTATTCCGCAAAGGATTTCTAGTTTCTGAAGCATGGGCAGTTGCTCTGAAGGTGTAAGGTTCTTATCCTTCTGTTCCTCATGTGGTTGATCTACATTAATCGGCTGTTTCTCTTTCGCACATTGTGGAGTGCTTTGGCTGGTTCTTATTGCCTTGTAGTACAGGATTTATTGAAGTGTCCGTTAGTTTGACGCAATCAGATGATACGCAACATTCACAAATTCTTTAAATAAACTATAATGTTTGGAAACTTCAGGATTTGTAGTTTAATGTTTGAATATACATGTGTTGTATCCTGAAATAAAGTGAAATGCCAACTTGATGTAACAATGTAATTTGTTGAAGTTTCTTCAGCTCGACATATTTCGGGCTAAAGAAACTTCAGTAAATTATATTGTTGTATCAAGTTGGCATTTCACTTTATTTCATGGTGAAGATGCACGGTCAAACAACACTCAAATGTTGTATCTTTTCTGGTTTTTTGGGGAATATACATTGTAATGTTAAAAATCATTTTTGCTAATCCTGTAGAAGGTGTTAGTTGACGTATTTTAAAACTTTACATCAGAAATTAATAGTTTAATGTTCATGTATTCAGTCTAGACAACACCGAAACTCAGCACCCCCTTTAGAAATTCTAACCGATTAACGCGGTTTTGGGAAATCGCTGTTCCTTGTGTATGTACGTGTATATCTTGCAACACATTTCACACTGCTGTCAGAATGCGAAGTTCTTGAGTGTTGGAGTGGGTGGTATATATAGTTATCACTGACTGTACTTCAAAGGAATAGTGTTTGTGCGTGTTAGGTTAGTTATTGATGTTGAGTTGTTGGAGGGGCAAAAGGGAAGTGGAATGCCAAAAATGGCGGATACTAGTAGCTTTCTGAGGAAGTGCACTTCATTAGGACGTACGTTGTTTTGTATACTTATGTAAGTAACTTTAATTCATATTTGCGTCATGTTTTAAGTAAAACACTCACTAGAAATTTAAGATGTCCGGAAAATTTTGTATTTCTATTTATTAATAAAAATTGTGTTTTCAGTAGGTTAAACTGAGGATCATTGAGGTAAGAAAAGTCGCAAATGTGCGTTGTAAAATTGTGTTCATCTTTATTCTTTACATCTGCATGTAAAGGCTACTTGGTATCTACACCGGTATGTGTGAAATCATTTTTAATCCATTGGCTTATGTTTTTCACTTTTGAATATTGGTGTTAGCCCAATATTACATCTTGATAAGGGAGCGCAAGTTTCATGTACCAGGGCTATTGCAACCTTGCGCTGTTTCTTCCACTGTCTTGAACTGTCTTCTTTACGTCTTTTCTCGTAAGATAATGTTCCAGTTTTAATATCTCTATTTCTGACGATATTAACTTCATACCACCTAATCCCTTGGAACGGATTATACTAACTGTTTCATTGTTCTTCTCTTTTGCACCTCCATCTTTATATTCTGCTGAATACGATACTTTTTGGCTTCTCAGTGCAGACAAGTTTCTCTCCATCCCTCTCTTCTTCTTTAGCCATTAAATTAAACATGAGCAAAATTTCAATCATCAGAAGTCTTTCACTATGAATTATAACGAGTTCTACAGTGTCTTGTCAAACTCTAAATAAAATATTAATTCCCTTTATTCGCTGGTTAATGCCGGTTGCATAGGGGGTATGGGATGAAAGAGAAAGGTAAATTGTGAAAGGTATAATAATCTTTCCTTTGTCGTATATGAATGAAAAATATATGATAATCTATCAGTGTGAAAAATTTCAGTATCACATTAAATGGTCTAATTTCGAACAACCTAAAAGTTAGTAATATTCTTGGAAGCAAAAGCAAATCGTTTGTGCTGGGAAAAGAAAATTCTTGCAGTGGCACGATATGAGTGAAAATTCTTCTCTTTTTGTAAATGTTATTTCTAAGAACAAGCAGACACACGCCAAGACACAGAACGCATATACGGACAGATATTATTATTTCCTTATCTCATTATTATTTGTTTCTGTCATTCTTATTCGCTTCTGTTTGTTATTTTTTAATTACTCGACTTATGTTTTTTTAAATATTCTTGTCATGTTTCTTTTCTTGTTTTGTATGGTTTTTCCATTTTGTTTACTCCGATTTTTTGTATTGTTTTGTGTATTGTTTCTTCTTTTGTATATAGCTGTCTGTTTACTATTTTTTGCATGTCTACTGACCACTGTCACCGGGTGGAAACCCAATTGCAGCAAATAATTATCACATAATCATAATAGTACCATAAATTTAGAAGAGAAGGCCAACAAGACTGGAAGACTCGGAGAGTGGGCTTGTTACATGTTTGCTACTTAGTGGGCTTGTTTGGATAAATTTTCAGACATTGTGATTGCTAAAGAAGGATGGAACTCTCCGTTATATTTGTACCATTAAATGAGAAAATGACATAAATACATATATTGACTGAATACATAAATATGTGGTCGAGACTGTCCACGACGTAATTCATGGTAGGCTGTGTGTTATTGTTCTTTTTGGTAGTAATTAGTCCAACAATCCGAGAACCTCTTGAAAATAAGTGTAGATATTTGCTGTTGGACCATTCCCTTTCGTCCGTCTTCGATGTACACCGTCAGTCCTCTCGAATTCATTTATGATAATTACATGAGGATTTTATAATATTTTTATAATATTATATTATTACAAAAGAACACATGTGTAAAACGTAAAAACGAAATTATGTGCACAGAGAGATCTAAGGTTGATATTTGTCATACTTCGTATTAAAGTAACGTACTCCATGTGCCCTAATCGCAATATCTTCTGAATGCTGTAGTTCTAGCGGTATGATGCCAGATCCTATAGCAGACGCACAGGTTAGACTCAGTAGGTACGAACTGAATAGTTACTTGGCATTAGCTATACATGAAGAAAGTCTACGTAACAAAATAGGCAATGTACGTGTAACGTGATATCGAGGCGCGTTCACGTAACATTGTTGCCGTTGAAAAGCAATAATTATTAAATATTACAGATGTGTGTCTGTATTCTTGCCTTAGTTTCCGGCATACAGAGCGCGTCTTATCTGCGCAGTGTTATATTTTGATCTGTGGCCTCTCCGGCGGTACCGTATTTTTCCACATTGTCTCGTACACTGCAAGTTTTTCGGTGGGGGGGGGGGGGAAGTTGTTGAACATAAACTGTATTTTGATTTTTTCTATAATTTTGTGTGAAACATTTCTTATTCTAAGAATAATCCAGCCAAATATACACGTACATACGTCTTCATGTGGAGTATCCGTTATTTTTATCAGTTTTTGATAAAATGTGAATTTTCTCGACAAATTTTCGAAAGATCCTCAGATACCAATTTCATAAAAATCCATCGACTGGGAGCCGAGTTATTTCATGCAGACAGAGCGACGGGCAGAGAAATGGACGGACAGACAGACATGATGAAGCTAATATTCGCTTTTCGTAATTTTGCGAACGCACGTTAAAATCAAGGAATGTATGACATATATTTTAAATAGTTTTATAGAAGTAAAATGAATATCGAATCAAATTAGTTTCCGCATTTCAGTTGTTTTGTTTTATCAGCAAATGCCATGTTCCTCCTTCTTTATAGTCAAATCTTCTATGCAAAGCTGGAGATTGCCACATATTACTCCGCGGTTTCCTCCTGGGCTGTTAGACGCTCTCAATGGAACTGACTTAATTTTCCATTTCGTTTAGATAACGTCGCAACAATGACGCTGCAACAATGACGATGAAATAAAAATGTGTATTGTACATGTATAGCAAAGTGCCAAGAAACAAGCAGTGTACCCAAACAGTGTGCAGAAATTCCTACCCAGAATTAAGAAGGTAACGAATCATCTAACATGACAAACTTATCTTGTAAAGGAAACCAACTTGGTGCACAATTTATTATTAGTGTATTTCGTCAATTTTATTTATATCCTGTGTATTCTGTATAGCTGACTGTCTGGTATGCATCCTGCATAGCAGTCAGCTATACAGAACAACAAGTACCAACTGTCGCATAAATACAATTGTTCCTCATGATGATGGAACTGAAGAGGTCCTAAACATGTAGAGGTTATAAATAAAATTGACGAAATACGCTAAGAATAAACTTTGCACCAAGTTGGTTTCATTTACAAGATTATGTAGAGATGCACGGTCAACAGAACATAAAAATATGAATAACTTACCCACGCACTCACTCGCTCATTCACTCACTCACTCACTGACCCAGTCATTTCACGGATCGAAGTCCATTTTCTGAAGCTAGCAGTCATTTTAATTAAACGGAAGCTTGACTCCATTTCACTTCTAAATCACCATTAGCACTTGACACCGAGTAACGTTTTTTGATTTGTAATGTCAGCGTTCAGACCTTTTTTCAGTGACAAAACGTTTTGTGACACGTAACCTCTAAATGAAGAACTGAAAGTACAACACGCGGGGTTGCCAACGGTGTAAATTCGTAATAGTGAAACTACTGGCAAAAAAAAGAAAAGTTTAAAGTTCGATTGTCACGTCCAGCGGAAATTAACTGGGGGGTTTGAGTTACAGCATCCTTTTTGGGATTAAATGTATTTAAAAATTAGGACAATGAAATCCAGAGGTGGAGTGGAGACGAATTCTGAACTTCGACTGTGATTATGTAGTTTTGTTAGGCCTACTGCCACTTTGCAATCTCCGAATTGGTCTTGTTGGTATTCTGATTGCAAGTGTCGAGAAGACATTAGTGACTCTACACCGAGTGCAAACTCGTGTTGCTCAACCCACAGTAATTACTGAATTACCTGAGCGGTTGCGGTTCCTGCATTGTGATATGAGCAGTTCCCATATCCACAGTTAACGAGGCGAGAAGTGCTTCATTTGTTTACTTGATTAAGTAATTTACGTAGCTTCACACTGGCAGGGAAATTAGGTGAATTTGGTGTCGCTAGATGATTAACATTATTATATACTGCGAGGAAATTTCTTCATCATTTGAGTTGGGATGTGGCAATAAAATTGGAAGACATGACAGTCAAACTGGAACTACTTTAAGTTGCTTATAGTTTATATAGGAATTCTTTGCTTCATTTGCTCTAAATCTGTGTGTTAATACTGGAAGTTCGTACATGGGTTCGCCGCTTTTTATATTTTACTTCTCAGAGCTACGTTAATTTATGCTGTTATTACACATACCAACTGAAAGACCAATTAAAAAGTCTTATGAAGAATAGTTAGACGTTAATGAACTTCAATGTGAGCGTCGCCATGGCTCGAGCAATATCAGAGCCGATATTAAGCCACGTGCCACGAGTACGAAGAATTTCGTGGTCAGTTTTGGTAGAGACCTCCCTGATCGGTGTGTTGAGTTCGTGTAGTGTCGTTGGTGGTGGCAGGGATGGGGGGAGGGGGCGGTGACGTAGACACTGTGCTTCACAAAACCCCCACAAAAAAAAAATCCATCGGCGACAGATCAGACCATTCCAGAGGGCCCGGACGCCATTTTACCGTACTGACGAATGTAGCTATGCCTAGCGGACAGAATGTACAGCTGACTCCAACCCTGCGCCACATTAAAACTTTTTCAGTTAACCTGCCACATGGTTTGTGTTTCGAAATACTGCCGCAAACAAGCTGTTCGTAATGCAATATGAAGTTCGGAAAAACCATTTGCGGAGACTGCATAGCTTGCTAAATAGAGATTTCCTTGGCTGTAGACACTGCAATACAGAGCGAAGTCGCGAATGAGGAACTAAATTGTGCGGCTCCTAATTATTTTTAAATGGATTCTAGAGAAACTAGATACGAATGAATTAGCCGGCATAGGAACGAACTGAATGGTGTTTCTGAACACTATGTAATAGTATCGTGTATGTTCCTTAACAAGGAGTTTCGATATCAGCTGATGAAACCCACCTACTTTCCTGTCTCGTAGGATTTTAGTTGCATAACAGTACCATTCTGTTTTTGTCTTATTTGCGAAACGATTACCGCGCGAGTACAGTTCCTGCCAACTTTACATTGGCCGGATGTAATATCGAAGCCTCTTCTTGTCGCCGCGTTTGTAATTGTCAGCATGTAAACAGTATTCTCATACGAAGCGTGTTGAGATATCTTTATGGTCTACAAACTTACCAGATTTCAAATACCTACTTTCACTGTGCTCTCAGACACTTTGTCTGGTTCAATATCAATAGAGTTGCGAGATTTCTTGTTGCTTTCTTTTCAATTAGTATTTGCTCAGGAATATTTGTTAGTTTTGACAGTAGTCATCCCGATGTGTTTATCAAATTCATACAAGATGTATGTTTCAGCCAAACACAACAATTTATTACACAAAATTATGCTCACGGCAACATGTTTCGACTCTAATGAGTCATCATCAGGCCGTCCAACTAAACTAATCCAAGAAATATATATTAGAATGCATTTTGGGATCCCAAACGCTTACAATGAGTAGTAAAGTTAATGACAATAGTACTATAATAATAACTTAAATATTCATAAAATGGCATTTTTAGCTTTTAGATATATTGCCATTGTATGAATATTTAAGATATAATTATAGTGCTATTGTCATTAACTTTACTACTCATTGTAAGTGTTTGGGATCACAAAATGCACTCTAATATATGACATATCTTGGATCAGTTCATTTGGATGGCCTGATGATGACTCATTAGTTTCGGAACATGTTGCCTTGAGCATAATTTTGTGTAATAAATTGTCATGTTTAACTGAAACATGTATCTTGCATGAAAAAATTTGTTAGGTTTCAAATATGCGTTCATGTATATCTCTGTTGTTTTTTACTAATACAATACGTAATTTATCATTTATTTTTCTATTGTTATTACGCATTATACGGAGTTCATGTAACTAGACTATATAACCATACGTTTTTTGCAGCGCAGGAGTCCAGCTCAGGCCTAGGCCGCCTCATTGTTAGGATTCCTAGATCACACACACACGCTCACACACGGTAGGACTCCTCTAAACGAGTGATCAGGTCGTCACATAAGCCGTTACATACGCAGCATACAACGAGCACAAGAGGCGAACATTCATGCCTTCAGCGGGATTCGAACCCGCGAGCTCATCTGTCGAGGGTGCGCAGAACTACGTCTTCGACCTCTCGGCCACCGCGTTGAGCAGCCATACGTAGTAATATATCAGTTAATTAATATCGTCTACAGACAAGAAATATAAATAAATAAGGTACTGTCACATATTCCATATCCATGCAATAATGGATAAATCTATCTACACAATAAAACCAACAAATTCACATGTTTGTCACATTCACGTATGATAAACACGTTTCACATACTTGCATTTGTTCGTTTTATTGTGTAGATTAAATTAAGGTTTGCTAGTTAAGCAAATAATACAGTGGAGAATAGTCATCTAAATATGACGTCAATACGTGAAAACGTACTGTGACCTAATTAAACCTATTTTGTGTGTGTATTTTGGACGGAAAATCAATATTATTCTTTTATTTATACAGAAAATGCTATTGCTTTCTTGTTTTTATAACCCCCTCCCCCGTTTTAGGCAGCCTTTTCATCGCGCCTGACAGTGTGTCACAGAATTAGCACTGTAGTTGGATGCCACAACCCAATTAGGATTTCCAGTGGTCCTATCAGCCTCATTTTCTGTTGCCCGGGTAAAGTCATCCTGTCTAGACGACCAGAAAGAGACAGAATTGACTTGGCCATTTGAAGTAGTTACTGTTATGCAGTAGTTGTTAAATACATAACGCTGTGCCTCTGGAAGTTCTCTCCTTCAAAAGTTCAAGAAGTAGCTCTTTTTAGCGAAATGACCTCTTCTTTGTCCCGCCTAGAAAGAGGAAAGGAGGTATAATGACAGATTGCCAAGACAGTAGCGTAAGAATTATGACGTTCACTTCATTGAACGGTAATATTCAGTAGGGTGTAATTAATATAATTGGTTACTCTGTTGAAAGGTAATTTTTCACTCAAGGATATCCTTGGTTTTATAACCGTTCAGTTAGTTTAAGTTTTATGAGGTGTTACAGTTTTATATTTGATAGATTGGGTGGATTTGTTTTAATTAGTAATTTAGTTTGGGTGGAATGGCGAATGTAACGGATTTGTATTGCAGCTTACAGGTATATAGGGTTAGAGAGAGTGAGAGGGTGACAGAGAGGGAGAGAAAGAAGAGCAGTAAGACACGGGGAGATTAAGCTAGTGCGATACTGGAACAGTGTTACGTGAGTGAGCCAATAGAAACAAAGTATTCAAATTTTGACTGTTGATTCTATTAGGGAGTAGTGGGATTTAAACAGTGAGCCAATTGGGAAGAGTAAGAATACTTAAGGGGGGATGGTTTTGAACTGTGTGAGTTTGAAACCTTAACGTAAGTAAGTAGTCCGTTTCCTACCCTGGATGTGAGAAGTTGTGTACATGATACCGAAGCTAATAGTGCACAGATTTTCAACGGCGCCTCCATACACGCAAACCTCTGTAAACTGTAATAATCCGGCGAAATAATACGAAGAATACTTTATTGTGTACAGTTATTTATTCCCGATTTGCTACTTAGAACACTTAGATTCCCTAAGATTAAGACATGCAAAACGACTGATGAGCTTGGTTAGGTTATAGTTTCACACACTTGAAACCAAATTGCATTACTTCTCAATGGTGATTGAAAGCGTCACATTTCTCAAACCCGCAAGAAGTTCATGTGATTGCATTGAGTGAAACAGGCCGGTCGCTAATTTGCTTCCACTATTGTCACGGTATTCATATGAACTGAAAGTACTGTCTATGAAATTCGATTTTGATGTATTTATTGAGCGGCGTGTTTACTAATACAAAAAAGATTCGAAATATGAACGATATTTTATATTTCTTGAGCTGAAAGCACAAATTAAGACATCCGTGTCACTCGACGTGCCCATAAAATCTTTCTATATTTGAATGCACATTTATGTTAGCGATTTTTAAACAGTTTGGGAGAAGCAGGTGTAATGTCAGGGTTACCATAAACTCAGCACAATGCTTACCAGTATGTCGAACACACTAGCAAAAGAGTGCGTCGCTGAACAACACTGGGCACGAATGCCGTCAAACGGTGGGCGGATGTATTCGACTCATGGATAACTAGAGAGCAAACCTGCAGTCAGTACATTGTGTGTGTTTTATTTCACAGCACAAACACTTACTGAAATTGGTTACAAAGTTGAAGTACCCCAGAGGCCATGAAACAGAAAGTCGCTGTTGACAGTAATTGATGAAATACTGGTGAAGAAGTGTATCATCAGTTCAGGAATATTTACGGTGCGTCTGTTTCAAACTGAGACATTTCGATGCAGGAAACACAGCAGCTGCAATTTGGGGCTGCTGAAAACGTCATGTGCATTCAGAATAGAATAGAAAGACACACAGCGTATAACGAGGGCACGCACACATGCATACATACATACATACATACATACACACATACATATATACACACATACATACATATATACATACATACACACATACATACATACATACATACATACACACAAACATACATACATACACATACATACATACACACATACATATATATACATACATACATACGTACATATATACATACATACATACACATACATACATACATACATACATACATATATACATACATACGTACGTACATATATACATACATACGTACGTACATATATACATACAAACATACACACTTACATACATACACACACATACATATATACCTACACATACATACATACATACACATACATACATAATACATACATACAAACATACATACATACATACACATATACATACACATACACACATACATACATATATACATACATACATACGTACGTACATACATATATACACACACATACACACTTATATACATACACACACATACATACCTACACATACATACGTACATACATACAAACATACATACACACACACACATACCGGACTGTGGAATATTCAATTCGACCCTCTGCTCAAACTCCAATATACAAAGCAGACAAAAGCAGTGGCCTTCGCTGATGATTTGTTAATAATGTTAAGAGCAGAATCAGTCGGGGAAGCAGAAAATATAGCCAAAGTAGAATTGAATAAAATCACTAAGTGGGCGAGAGACAATAAATTAAGATTCAATGAGGGGAAATCAAAGGTGATGCTGCTGACCAGAAGGAAAAGAAAAGATAAAAAAGAAATAGCAGTGTATTTGAATAACAAAGCAATACCGCAAGTAAATAGTTTGAAATATTTAGGAATAATATTTGACTATAAGTTAACATTTAAAGAACATAAAAAATATGGCTGAAAAATGCACTAAATTACTATTCTCTCTATCAAAATCTGCAAAGCTTAACTGGAGATTAGACCACAAAGCCCTAAAGACAATATATGTGGGAGGAATCCTGCCCCTATTAGTATATGGAGAGTCAGTGTGGATCAACGCTATGGGGAAAGAAAGCTATAAGTCAAAATTGATTAGGGTGCAAAGGCTGAGAAACATTAAAATGGCAAAGCATACCGCACGGTGTCACACGAAGCTCTCTGTATACTCATAGGCATGACCCCTATCTAGATAAAACTCGAGGAAGCGGCACAACTATATTATGCCACCAGGGGAAACACAAACGACAAAACACATTTTGAAAGGGATACGGGCGTAAGAAAATGGCAACACCCTGCAGATACAATTATAAGAGTGTTAAAAGAGGAAGAGAACCCAATACAAATATTCACGGAGGGAAGTAGGTCAGAAAGAGGAGTAGACTCAGGGGTAGCCATATATTGGCGAAAGCATAAATACAATAAAGTGTAGGCTAAACAAGAAATGCACGAATAATCAAACGGAACAATTTGCAATTTTAACAGCCCTGGAACACATAGAAAAAATACAAACGACGGATAAAAGAGTAACAATACACACCGACAGCCAAAGAACATTGGACAAGCTGCAAAACAGCAATATACACATATACATAGTAGAAGAAATAAGAAGAAAAGTAACGGAGATGAAGGAAAGCGAATGGAAGATAACACTCTGCTGGGTTAAAGCACACGCCGGTATAATGGGAAATGAATTAGCTAACACATTAGCAAAGAGGACGGCGACAAATAAAAACATACCAGAGAGCTACAACAAAATTCCAAAAAGCGTAGTGATGAAAGATCTAGAAGAAGAAAGCCTGAAGAAATGGCAGAGAAAATGGACGCAAACAACCAAAGGGAGAACTACGAAAGAATATTTCCAAAATGTGTCAAAAAGATTAAAGATGAAGCTACAACTAACACAAAACTTCACAGCCATAGTAAGCGGGCATGGCAAAACAAGAGACTACCTATATCGTTTCAAAATAATAGAAGAGCCATCGTGTCCATGCGGAAAAGGGGACCAGACAACTGATCACATAATATATGAATGCGAAAGGCTGACAAAGGAGAGAGACAGACTTAAGAAGACGGCAATAGGAACAAATAAATGGCCAATTAACAAAAGAGACTTGATAAGAAGACACTATAATGAATTTACAAACTTTATTAACGATATATAATTTGATAAACCAAATGTAGAATAACCAAATAACTGTAACATATCAACTAAAATGATTGCAAAGCTTGTAGTATTACCATTGTAATGGAACAAGCAATAAACCATGTATAAAAAAACACACATACATACATACATACATACATACATACATACATACACACATACATACATACATACACACATACATACATACATACATACATACACACATACATACATACATACATACA
>Ga0136643_10012909_pt1 | contig 12473 bp, 5 predicted proteins | sample TergutLab28metaG_FD_96883 | JGI IMG/M metagenome (GOLD analysis project Ga0136643, IMG submission 96883) | Labiotermes labralis P1 segment gut microbial communities from Petit-Saut dam, French Guiana - Lab288 P1 (version 3) (version 3) | ecosystem: Host-associated > Arthropoda: Insects >...
AGAAAACAGAGATTAACGGCTGTGGGGACCCGTTGCGCTGACCACGTGACACCCCTCTATCCGCAAAAGTTGGCACTAACTTCGCCGACCGGCGGCGGCCGCTCTGTCGGTATAGTTTGCGTGAGGACTAAGGCCACGGAGTTTGTTTTTTATGGCAGTATACTGTCCACCGTCGTCGTTCGGCTTCCTGTATTTAAAGCTTTTCTCTCTCTCTCTCTCTTTGCATGTAGGATATCATAACTGGAACCGCGAGGCCTGATGTGCAAGAAAGATTATTTGAACTTCTTGAAAGTGATGTCGAGAACAAAGTTTGACTAGTTTATTACACATTATATGCCCTATATTCTGGAATGTCTAGAATTGTGTGTGTGTGTGTGTGTGACATTAGTATCTCATAACTGAAGCCTACAACATAATTCGTACTAGGTCATGTGCATATACATATTGCACTACATATATCACAGTCTAAGCAGTTCTTCAGACGTGCAGCGGAGAAGAATAAAGACAAAGAATTTTCAAGTCACAATCAAGACGGAATAGTCTGGCAAATTCAGACTGAACGTCGGAAGTCACACGTGCGGTAGGAATGTTGGGAGATGTCACGTAAGTCGCGTGGCGCAGAGAGTACTTCTTTAAGATTCGTCAGTAACGAAGTCTAGCAACAGAGTTCTAGATAATCAGTAATCATTGTCACTCGTTATTGTTTACTTTCTCATCGGAATGTGAAAATCTTTTGGATTAATATAGCGGCATTTCTTGAAAATTTGGAAAAAATTGTAAATAATTGTGGTCTGGAAATTGAAAGGTGATATGTTTAGTTCAGTGGTTAACCACATATTCACCCCCACGTAAAGCGCTTATTTAGAACGTACATACACATTAATTTCCACTCAGCAATAACATGCGTTTAACAATCTTCATGTTTCTACCGTGCATCAGTGACGATTAAAACACTTTATTTCCAACAGATGCACAAATATGTAATTCGTAGATACAATTAAGATTATTATAAAATATTTAAAATTACTCCAACATGTTTCGGATCACAGGGGATCCATCGTCAGGGACCATTATACAGTTGTTGGCTAAAATTTGAGTAGTGGTTCTATCGTGTCCGTTGACATGGACTTAGTCGGTTTTATGGCAGCATATTTGCTGAAATTAGATAAATTAGCGGTCTAATTTAGAATCAAATTAATGCATTAATCTGATTCTAAATCAGACTCTTAATTTATCTAATTACAGCAAATATGCTGCCATAGCACCGACTAAGTCCATGTCAACGGACACGATAGAACTATTACTCTAATTTTAGCCAAAAACTGTATGAAGCTCCCTGATGATGGATCCCCTGTGATCCGAAACATGGTGGGAGTAATTTTAAATATTTTTAAATATTTTATAATAATCTTAACTGTATCTACGAATTATATATTTGTGCATCTGTTGGATAATAAAGTGTTTTGATGCGTTTAAGATGTCCGATGCTGATGCCTTGTGGACTATCAAATATTTACAAAAAAAAGGATTAATTACACTGTCTTCATCGTCAGTGTCGAGCAGTCCTAGTTAGCTAATTAGTAATAAATATTACTGTTTTAGATATTCGTAGTAATTTAGAACTGGTGTTTCAGTGGAATACGTAAACATAATTCTTAGTTTCAGTAATTAAATTTTTATAATCTATTATTCGCTCAGCTGATCAAGAAATTCCACGCATCCGTTTCAATCAAAGTTTGATTTTAGCATTTACAAGCCTCCTCCACTGGATTCTATCCAGTCAGCATCCTGCCAGCCTATTTTTTGTGATCCAATTTTTGTATTATATTTCCGTCCACGCCTAGTTCTTTCAAGACACCCTGAGGGATTTCAATCAAATTTTTCCGTGTATTTCTGGTCTTCCATCCACACTACATGGCTCACCCATCTTGTCTTCATTGACTTATTTATCCTAATTAACTCTAGTAAAGAGAACCAATTATGGAAATCCTCGTCATGCAATGTTCTCGAACCTCTTCCAACAATTTTCCTCGTAAGTCAAAACCTTTTTCTCAAATACGTGTTTTAAATTATTCCCAGTGTGTGTTTTATCTTTGTATGGAAGATCAATATTCATATCCATTCGAGGCTATAGGTTATAGACACACCAAATTAAAATGTGTTTGACACGGACATTTATGTATTTATAGTCATATAGTACTGTTTTTGTAACTTACTTGGTAGAATTAAATTTGGGGTGTTTTTTTTTGTATGGAACATTAATTATCGAAGAAGCGTTGTACAAGACGTACAAAAGCAATTATTTATAGGCTCATCGAGACAAATATTTAATAACTGTACGTCACGTGTAACACATGTTTGGAGAAAAATTCACTTCTGCCTTTCGGAATATTTTTACTACTAGTTTACGTATGTGGAGGACTTTTGTTTAAGTTCAATATATGTTATCCATAATAGCAAAATGGCGACCTTACCAACGTTTAATATGAGAGTAGCCCAATTGTTATTCTATGTTTTATGCCTGTGGGAATCTCTCGTGTTTCTCTAATCCTATGTTGTGCTGTTGTTACAATTACAGTTATGTCACTCTTGCCATAAGTGGACACATTCTTGGTTGGTCGAAGAAAGGTGTTGAGGGGGGCTGAGCAGCTGGAATTGAGCAGCATGCGAGAGGAACAGTGGGGTGCAGTTTGGGGAGCTGTAACAAGATAGATCGACTACAAAGATGGTGTGGCAGAGAATGAGAGCAAATTTAGGATTTAGAGCGAAACGGATATGCGATGCACTGCAAAAGCTTAACAGGGAGATTAGAGTCAAAGTTTATGCTCTCTCGCTTTCCGACAGCATTACATTGTACGTCCACATGACGTAGGCATACAAGGCCGTCCTTGGCATGACCAGAAATTCATTTTAGATCTGCAAAGTAAATTAAGATTTTTATTCCGTAGTATAACGTCGACAGAAAAAAAGAGTTTTTTTTTAAATATTCGCCTAAGGTAGGTGATTACATCTGTATTAATAAAAAGGAAATAAATACTATATTTTAATCGGGTGGGTACGTGAAAAAATTATGAAATCCATTCTTGTGCCTCTGTAAATATACTTACTTACTTGCTGTATGGAGCGGAGTCACCCTTGAAAAGTAAACCGGTTCCCAGCCAATCAAGAAATTCTCCGCATTGAATGGAACCCGATGGTTCACTACCTGATTCACAAGTGCCCGCCACCCATCCCTATCCTGAGCCAGATCGATTCAGTCCATGCTCCACATCCAATTTTCTGAAAGTCCATCTTAATAATGTCCTCCCATCTAAGCCTGGGCCTTCCAAGTGGTCTCTTTCTCTCAGGTTTATCCACCAAAACCCTGTATGCACTTTTCTTATCCCCGATTCGTGCTACTTGCCACGCCCATCATATTCTTCTTGATTTGATCGCCCGAATAACTTTTGATAAGGAGTACAGATCATTAAGCTCCTAATTGTGTATTTTTCTCCACTCTCCCTTTACCTCAGTGAACATGACTTTCACAGTTTTTCCTGTCACAAGATTACCGTTATGATCATGCAGACTGCTAGTGAGATCAGATGCCTTAATGGAATTGGTTCATATAGCCCAGTGCAGCTTGTGTCAATGAGACATTGTTAGAACTGCACCATTAAAAGTGTGAGTTTAATTATATTTTACGTAAGAAGTCGTAATTTTATTCGTTGAATCTTTCTTAATTTTTAAACAAATAGGGAATTCACTTCACGTCGCAAATTTTGAGTAGCAATTTTTTTATATTTATCTCAGTAATTAACCAACTTGATGCACAAAATTTTTGTTTTACAATAAGTTTATTTCATGCCTCTACATGTTTCGAGCACGTGCTCGAAACATGTAGAGGCATGAAAAAAATTTATTGTAAAACACAAATTTTGTGCATCAAATTGGTTAAATACTGAGATAAATATACTGAGATGCACGGTCAGCAAAACGTCAGAATTTTTTTATAGCATACGAAGTATTCTTACCGCTTGCAACAGATTTTATAGCTACATAAATGCTTGTTGAACCCAGCAGTGATCAGTATTAAAGCGTTAATTTCGGTGGTTGCTACTTGCACCACCAGGTTTAATATTCAAAACCTCTCCATTTTTTCCATAACGTATACTTTCGTATTTCACATAATAGAATAATTTGCCTTATACGATATTAACCTGTTGGCTGTTATAATGGAGAGACAATTTGCTTTCTGTGAGATAGGAACTGAATTTTCTAATTTAATTTAGATTACTTTTACGGCTAAAGTTAAGTATAAATAAAGCAAGTAATATAATATATGTATATAATATGTATGTACGTATACATATTAATAACCCTCTTAAGTTCGACTTACTGGCAGCGTCGTTCAATTAACTACATATACACATTAACATTGCACTGATAATTTCCTACTCCACATCTGACACGAACTACAAACTGTACTCCAGGATCTCATAATTAATACATTAAATATTAGCTGTTTATTAACTCAGGAAACAATAAATTGTCCAACTTTTGCGTACAGTAGTGTTCAGTGGCTCTGATTTCAGAATTTAATTTCGGAATTCCCTGTGTCCTTTCCGAGACACACTGTACGCCTTTATACAGCATTACTTCAGACCAGTGCAGTTCCTTAACTAGATAACTAGAAAACCTGTTCGCCCACTCTTCATAAGAGTCAAGCTAAAGCGAACTGAATAGTACGCTACAACATGTAGGGCTAATCTTGATGCACATTTACTTCAGCAGGTGACGAGTATACTGTACAGACACTTTATTTCGTTGTTGAAAGTAGCCTTAAATGATGGATTTCATGCCTACAGGCAGCCATTTTTTCTACCCTTCCTCCTCCCTCGAATCTCTTCACCGATTATCCATATGCCATATAAACGAAATAGGAATGAGTCTAACGTTATATTATAGCCCTCTACCAATAAAGGCGTCTATTCCATACAAACGTCCCGTGAACATCGACCATACGGTTTATCACAGAGTGAAGGAAGGCAAAGATGATCCATAAAACTGATGCGTTATATTGAAGGCTTGACTTAGTACTTGAAGGAAAAAGACGGATGCGGAATGCAGGAGAAGGTTTCCATAAAGAACATGAGAGAGAATATTTTGTGACAGTATGAGCTCTGTACGTTTTGGGCGTATCGTGAATTTATGATAAATTGTGACAATGCCTTACGGGTGTAGGGCTTCTGTTTTGGGAGTTAACTGGCAGACTGTCTAGTCTGTTCACTTTCACATGTGCCGATGGGTTTCTTCTCATATTTCCCATTTTCACCGAATGTATTTATTTATTTTGCTCTTAAACATTTAACAGATGAATTGCCACCCTGCACTAATCACTGACAGTCTGCATTACAATAATTCTGCGTACCAATAAGTCTTCGCGTTTTACGTAAAACAGCCTCTCTTTGACCGTTCTATCTACTGAATCTTTCCATATCTTTTACTGGATATGTGTTTTAGTTTCTCGTCTTAGTCTAGTTGCGTTTATGGGCACTTAAATGGCGTTAATTTTCTCATTCATAGAGTAACTGTTCACCTTTAGTCCCACGCTACTTTCCGCTACTCCACGCCAGGTTCTCGTTTTGCCAGCACCTCACGACCTCTTTTAACCGATGTAATTGATACAAGAAAGTTTCCGTAGTTTTGCACACTACACTTTATCAAATACATGCGGAGTTAAGAACGTCTGCGAAGAGTGGATCATAAACTACAGACTATTCTCAGTTTAACCCCGATAAATATGGACACTGAAGAAGATATCAGACTAAACCTTACCTCATTTTTAGACTACAGATATTAATTGAATTTTGAATGTTGCGCATTGTGATACAGCTGCACAATTGATATTGATAGCGTGTACCTAGGGAGTCTCGTCAGGGTAGGCCTACTCAGAAGTACGGAAATAGTAGCGCCCAATATTTGTGGGTCCTCGGCATTGAAAGTGCTGCTCGTCAACCTTCTGGTGGCTCGAATTTTGAGAGGACATACAGATTTTTGGAGAACGTTTGAACTCCTGGGTTTATTATCTTGATAGAAGTTTGTGCCTGCTTGTATAATACTACACGTATTTGTTTCTTTCACACAATCACTCACTGTTGAGATCCAGTGCTCTTTTACTGTCCTAAAACGGCACATTTAATTTTGAAGATAATCGAAGTGCAATTTGAATGGGACACACAACTGTCGTAATTCCTCTCTTATCGTCTTCATATGCAGCCATTTATACATCTGAAACAGAATGTTTGGATAAAGATTGGGCAATATTTATAGGCGCAGACGCATTTGTTCTAAAACTGAAGTGATAATTTTGGGTTTAATGTAAGAAAATGTTACTTTCTTTCAATTAAATGTGCAGAAAAAAAACATGGAATATAAACTGAGAAATTGAGTGAGACGTTCAGTTAAGGGACAATTCAAACAATATTAAGTCGTGTGTTTATTGGACCGTGCATCATTGTGATAGTTGAAAAAAAGAAGACCAACTAATGTCACTTGCTATTTTATTTCACTTCTTATGTACTCAACATGTTTCGGACATTAATATATCCATCATCATGTGCTTGCGACTATTCTGTTGAATTACCACATTGGTCGTATTATTCTGTAAAGACGAAGGATTTAGCACTGGCGTAAATTATGGTGTGTAGTGGTGTGTGTTTGGTGTGACGTGCTTTGTCGCTTTGTTGTAATTGGTAACATGTTGAGCACATATGAAGTGAAATAAAATAGCAAGTGACATCAAGTTGGTTTTTTATTCTTCAACAATATTATTTCACGTCGAAGACTCCTTCTGTCTTCGTCACTCCACACCCTCATGAAGTGTTTTTTCCCTTTAAATATGCATCGATTACATGCAAGACGTTACAGGGCAGGGGCTTGTAGGAAAAAAAAAATATCGGTAAGCATGGCCGTGATGTCGGCATATGATCCTTTTACCCTTCTTCAAATGTCTACTTTCTCTACACATTTTTTGCCTATGCGATCTTTCCTGCCACTTCATTTTTATTCTTGCTGAAACCTGCACGCGTAGGCCAAATGGAGATCACAAATCTGTGGCGGTAAAGGCACATAAGAGTATCCTGAAGTCTTATTTTAAGGCCCTCTGTACTTCTGTGATTGTGTAATGTATAATATATATATATATATATGTATATAATGAATATGTTTACGAATTTGTTTAGTAGAAAGAACGGAATGAATCTGATCTCTAAGCCTGTATCAGATACAGGGGATTGACAAAATAATGGAAACAGTTGTGAAAGATTAACATTTCTTTTTCAACATGGAATTGGGCCTTCAATGCAGCTTGTATCCTTCTTGAAATATACTCATATCAGTTCTGAATAGTCTCTAGTGGAATACTGTACCGCTTTTCATGAGGAACATCTTCTAGTTACTTGAGAGATGGTGGAGGAGGGAATATGCTTCTCACCCTACTCTCTAAAACTGACCACAGCGGTTTGATGATGTTTAGGTATGGCAATTCTGCTAGCTGGAGAACATGTGGAAGTGCAACTTCATGTTTCTTAAACCAATCTGTCCTCTGTAAGTCCGAAAAGACTCCCATTTTGTTTTACTTTCATACGAACTGATACTAAACACAGTATGTAATGTATTGACGCTGACACTACTCAGCATAATCAAACAAAAAAATGAAGAACTATACTCACATCTAATGTTCTTTCATTGCAGCCAACGCAAACACTTGTATTCTTTATTGTATAGTGTTTCCATTATTTTGTCCATCCGCTGTATGTTGAACGCACCTCCTGCGCCGGAATGTAGGTATGAAGCAAGATACGAGCAGTGCGACCTTAAGATATACACGTACTAACCAGGACCTTTCAGTAAGCACTGTCTGGACAAGATGTTACCGAGGCAAATATTCTTTGTGATGTGTAAAATGATGTACTGAATACATTTGTGGAAGGAGAAACAATTTATAAGAGGTGACATAAGAATTATATCGTATACCGTTACGATTATTTCCGAATCGATAGATGTCTTATTTAAAGTTTCGCCTGCCCTTAAATTAATCCCCATGACAAACGTATGTGCATGTAAAGGTATGGCGGCATGCGTTACAAAAGTCGGTACTAAATGGGTCGTTAGTTTCACGTTCCGACCGCTTAAAATCCGAGGTAAGGGATCCCTGTGTTCATCGCGTAGAAGGCTGCTGTTTCAATTTTTCATCTTTTACGAAACGTTTGAATTGAACTGTTGAAGCTGTCCATCCCATATTGTCTACATCAGTGATAACGTAGTGGGGTGGCGGTTCATAGCAGACTGCTGTGTTATCGTGAACTTGCTGTATCCATAAAAGCAAACTTGACTTGACAACAGTTCTTTCAAGCTTTTCCTAGGCAGTGTTTTCTTTTTCTCTGTTCCCCCCCCCCCTTTTGGTTCCTTTCTGTCAATTTATATTCTGGAGTTGGATTGCTTGTTCGAAAAGTTAGCCTGTTCTGTTGTACATCTCGTGCCCAGTGCAGTATCTACGTCCTTTTCTTGTATGGAATGATAGAGCTAGAAGGATGTAAAAAAGAATATGTCGCCTACAGATATATATGGGGGGGAAGTAATTTGGTGGATGCACTAGATATTCTGAAGGAAAAGGAAAGCCGGAAAAAAAGGGAGCTTTCAGAATGGGAAAATACACCATAGATTTATTTTCCTAACAATAAAATATAAAATCCAAGAAACAGATTGCATGTGAGGTGCTGTTGGAATGACAGTGGGAAGGCCAATATTTGGTATATTAGTAAAGTCATCCCCCGTCCAACGTGGGGGGTTAGGGGGAATGTCCACAGATTGTTACTCAAAACCGACTTGCGTAAAATTCTTATGAAAAAAGAAAAGGGTGTTTGCATATACGCGGAGGCGTATGGACACCCCCTCTCCACCCTCACCCGCTTAAAATACATACGGTTTTAGACTTTAAAACATTTACACAGTGCTTGGGTAGCTGATGCTGCAGTCTTTCGCAGTACCTGAATAACTGACTGCGTTTAACCGCGTGTTACGTCTATCGTTTATAGGGGGCCACAAATGATGTTACAGGGGAAGTAAATTTACTAGTTATTATTCTACAGTTTAAATTGATTGCAAATCTTAAAAAATAACAGTAGCTAGTGGATATAATTCAATTGGAATGCACGTGGACCTCAAGCATTATTCAAGTAATTTCTGGATTAAAATTGTTCTCGAAAATAAGTATTATCTCTCAACACTTTCTGCCACTCTCATCTCTCTTACACTCGCGCGTGATGCAGTGTGTGTGGTCCAGAGCAGTTTTTTCTTTTTCTCTCAATAACTTCAGTCACCTGCTGCAAAATAAGTTTCCACATTCATCCTTCTCTTGCGTGGTTTCTAGAAGAGAACGGCCAGCTATGTCCGTGTATAGACAGATGGGACGAGATGAAATGGGGAGGAAGCACGCGCCAGTATTAGACAGAGAGGGTGAAAATATGGGTTGAAAGGAGGGGGTCAGATCGTTCTGTCGGTCTGCACCACTTTCCTATATCTCGTAAATTTAAAAAGTGCTGTCCTTTCTTCTTGTTTCAATTTTATGTTGATCGACTTATTGCTCCTACAAGACTGAATCCCTTCAAAGTCTGCAGAAACTTCGAACGTGTGGAACGTATTGAAACGAAATCCTGAAAATTCCATGTATGCGATACAGACATAGCACGGTCAAAATAAAATTATCTATGTGTCTAAGTGTCACGGCATTTAGGCATCCTGGGGCGTGGAGGCGTGTCTCCACGGACTCTCAAACTTGACACTAAGTGGAGGTTAGTAGTTAGTTTGCAAATCGGTGCCTTTATCCTCTGGGAATAAATCGGTGTTATCCGTTAAATAGAAAACTGTGTGGTCTCCAGAGCCGGTCTGAACGATTAAAAAATTTATCGTCTGCTGCACCTTCATCCTTCGGTGTTGTCGAAGTTGAAGATGCGGAAAATGTATATGAATAGATAAGGCATAACACAAAAGCAACATATGTAACCATCAGTTCAACTCAGCATAATTACGCACCACTTTGCTACGTACATACTTATCGTATATTTTTTCGGCCATTTCGCCAGACGTTCTTGTCCTTATCATAAAAATTTTATAGTGATTTTTGCGCCACACTAATTGGGTCAATCCTGTATGAAAACGCCCTGTACGAAAGACAATGTTAAATGAAGAGGAACATTTAAAGAAAGTGATCATGTGTTGAATTTTTTTTTCAGTTCCAATCTTTAAAGAATGGTAGAAATCGGAAAAAAAAATTGTGGGGGGGGGGTAGTGAAAGGCATTATTTTTGTTCAGGGAATGAGGCAACTTTAAGGGGTTCATATTCACCTAAATTATGTGTATAATTTATCTCAGTATTTAACCAACTTGATGCACAAAATTTGTTTCACAATAAATTCTATTTCATGCCTCTACATATTTCGAGCTTATGCGCTCATCATCAGCAGGTCTGGTATCATCACACCTATAGGTGTGATGATACCAGAGGCTGTGTAATGCAATTTTGACCTCCTGATGATGAGCACATATGCTCGAAACATGTAGAGGCATGAAATAAACTTATTGTAAAAAAAAAGTTTGTGCATCAATTTGGTTAAATACTGAGATAAATATACTGAGATGCACGGTCAGCAAAACGTCAAAATATGTGTATAAATTCTGTCACTGACTCAGAGGGAAGACACTGTCTCTTCTACATCACTAAACTATAGGTTTATCTTTGCTAATACTGCTTGTTCAGTTTGTAGTAACCTTCTGCATCTGAATCATCCATGCAGAAGTCTTAAGCTGAAGTTCTGGTGGCTAGCTATATGCCTATTTTTTCTTATTCATACTAGGCTTTACGAACTTAATCATAGTGTATATCTACTTTATAGGAAAAAGGCCTTCATATTTTTAGGCTTTCATAGAACTAAATACGAAGAAATTCTGAACGGAACGACTCAATTTAAAACAAAATCCTGCTGCTTCGTCAAATTTGTGGAAATGCTTAAATACTTGGACAGTAAAATAATACAGATTTTGATACTGTACTGTGGGACGTGACGGCGTGATATCAGGTACTTATCTCCCAGGATACGTAATTGTAATAATGTTCATCGCCGTGTGGGCAGAATATGTCACATAAGATTGTAAATATTCAAAAAATTAAATATGATTTTGTTTTGGTCCTTGTTAAGCTAGGAAATTAGTGGCTTAATTTATACACCGTTTTAAACTGAATAGCATCGCAGAACATCTGAAATAACTGTAGATCACTGCCTCGTGTATGTTAAAACATCAATTACTGCAACCATTTCATATGTCTCCACACACGTAACCATACTCAGTTTCATCGCTTCGATATTTCGTGAAATAATTGCATATATAATAAACGCAATGAATGTAGTTTTTAAATTTGTTCTTTGTGCCTTCTCTTGCATATCGTCTTGTTTGACTGTATAGCATTGCCCATAATTACACCTTACAACTACTTTTTAAAATACGGAATATTTTATCAGTAAAAGCAGTCCCGTTACAGGCCGTGAGTGGCCCAGAGTGTTCCACGAATTTGAAGTTCCCAGATTTCGTGACAACGGCAAAGGATGGTAGTAGGTTGTCATCCTTACGCACCGGCCACCTTTACCCCCAGGAAATACTCCTGGTTCTCATTTCTGTTAGAGGCTGGGTCGACCCCAGGGCCATAGTGCGATTGGAAGGTTTTTATTTCAATGAAAAATCCATTGACACCAGTTGGGATCGAACCAGTGACCTTCCGATTTGTAGCACAGCACCTTAACCACTGTGCTACCGCGGTCCCCATATTTTATCAGTAATGTTTTTTATTTTATTTTGTGTTATGGTAACAGTGTGTGGAATGAATTCATTTCACGACATTAATGACAGAGCAACGTGCGCTACATCCCCAAAGAGTCTGTAATATGCCACCGATTTTAATAAATCTGTGTGGTTAAATTTTCTGACATGCTCTACATTCATGCAGAGTACAACGAAGCTTTTACAAGAGTGTGTTTTTCGTTTATTTTTCATCCTCCGGAGACCCTCAACGTTGTTACAGTCAGGAGAAAATGTATTTGTCTTCACCGATGAGTAGAAACATGGCTTTAATTCATAGCCGGAACATTAACAGAAATTTTCACAGATAAGGTAATGATGAAGGATTGACGATTCTTGTAACAAATCTTCGGCTATTAGGTGATACGAAGAATGTATTAACTGTTGGAAAAATTGTTGAGAAATGTAGACTGGAATGTGGAAGTCTTTCTTGTTTTCCTCTCAGTGTTTTTCGTCACCACCACCACCACCCCTACCTCCACCTCCACCACCACCCCCACCACCACCACCTCCACCTCCACCACCACCTTCACCACCACCATCACCACCACCACCACCACCACCACCACAAGCATCCTAAC
>Ga0136643_10012910_pt1 | contig 12473 bp, 7 predicted proteins | sample TergutLab28metaG_FD_96883 | JGI IMG/M metagenome (GOLD analysis project Ga0136643, IMG submission 96883) | Labiotermes labralis P1 segment gut microbial communities from Petit-Saut dam, French Guiana - Lab288 P1 (version 3) (version 3) | ecosystem: Host-associated > Arthropoda: Insects >...
ACGAGCGTCCGACAGCCGAAGTCGCCGCTTTCTTTTGCGCGTCCTGCCGCACGGGCGCAATTATACATCGCAGTTGCCGTCATTATTGAATTGTCGCCTACAAGATTTACCTGCGCTTTGGCGTTAGCGTCTTCGCGCGTTATTATGCCGCCGTGCCTGCGTGTATCGTGCGAAAATATGCTGTCAACAAAAAACACGTGGCTGTCGTCGTTTTTGAAATAATCGTGCGCCAAAATATCGCGAGTTATACTTTCACGAACGGCTTCGGCTTCGAGCGCAGGTGTTTTTTCGATATATACCTCGCGCCTCTGAAGCCCCGGTTTTGCACCCGGTAAAGTCAGAGAAACCGCCTCTTTTATCCCGTTATGAATGGACTTTACAACTGTTGTATGCCCCATACTTCGTCCCGGACCGAAAGTTGTTATTGTTTCGCCGCCTTGCACAACCAACCCAAGCAAAGAGCGCTGAATAGAGTCAAAACCCGGGTCCCAGCCCGAGCCGATTATTGAAACCGCCTTGTGTTTTTTCGCAATAACGTCCAAATGTTCGCGATATTTCACTATTTCTTTATGATTATCAAAACAATCGACCGTGGATATTGAGAGTTTCAGGTATTTTTCTACATCTTCCATTACGCAATGACTTGGTGCGGTACAGAGAATTACATCGGGCTTTACGGGCAATTTATGCACGTCTCCTGCCACTGCTATGCCATCCAACACATTGTCTTTGGGATTTCGGCGAATTATTCCTACAAGTTCCATATCGCAGTCTGCAAGTTTTGCCGCTTCTTTATGCACAAGTGATATTGCATTACCTATATTTCCCCAACTGCTTATCGCTATTTTGATTTTTTCCATTTTTGCTCCTTAAAAAAATTTTTTGTCTCGATTTTTCTTAAAAATACGTTATTTCACCACCTCATAAGCGGCAAATAGTATATTATTTACAACATAGCGTGCTATCAGGGTTGTAAGGCTGTTGTCAAAAAATCTTCAAAAATCTTGTTTTTGTTATTTTTTAACCCAATTATTCTAACTGAAAGGAGAATAATTATGATAGTTTTATCTAAAGATATGGAAGTCGGCGTCAAGAAAATTGATGACCAACACAGAGAATTAATTGATAGGATAAACGCTGTTACATCAATGGGCGTAAAGTCTGTATCAACCGAAGAGACGTTAAAAACCATTAACCTGCTGGGTGATTATATCGTTAAGCATTTTAACGACGAAGAAAATCTGCAAATTCAAAGCGGATACCCCGATTACGCCGTGCACAAAAAACAACACGAGCTATTGATAGCCGAATACAAAAAAATCAAGAATGCTTTTGAAGCAGAGGGACCTTCAATAAAATTCACATTGGATTTGAACAAATCTCTTGTAGAATGGATTGTAAGGCACATAAAATCCGTAGATATAAAATTCGGAAAGTATTACAACGCGCAAAACAAATAAAAAACTGGGCGGGAGTTTTACTCTCGCCCTTAATTTTTCATTGCGAAAACCGTTCAATCTCCGATTTCCGTCTTATATGTTTCGTTTACTCCAAAAACTAAACACTGTTCTAAGCAGTGTTTAGTTAATATGTTATCTATTACTTTTTTCTCATCTCTTCCATAGTCAAAAGCGCAACGCCGAGCGCGCCCATTTCGCCTGAAAAACGGGGGCGGATTACTTCTTTGCCGACGTATTGCGTAAATGCCCGAAGAACTGCGTCGTTTTTGAAAGTGCCGCCTTGAACTACTATTTTTTCGCCCAAAACGTCGGGGTTGGGAACGCGGACTACCTTCGTAAAAAGGTTTTCTATTACGCTTCTGCAGAGCCCTGCTAAAATATCGCCTGCTGTTTTTCCGCTTTTTTGTTCGGTGATTATCGAGCTGTTCATAAAAACGGTGCAACGCGAACCCAAAACGGACGGGTCTTTTGCTTCAAACGCAAGTTTTGCTATGTCTTGCGGCGCAATGTTCAGCGATTTTGAATACGATTCGATAAAACTTCCGCAGCCTGCCGAACACGCTTCGTTTAGCGCAATATTTGTGATAATTCCGTCGTTTATGAATATCGCTTTCATATCTTGCCCGCCCAAATCAAGGATAAAACTTACGTTCGGCTCATAAAAAACCGCGGCGGTTTTGTGGGCGATTGTTTCGACTATGTGAAAATCCGCGCCAAACGCTTTGGCAAACAGAATTTCGCCGTATCCCGTTGTGCCCAAACCTTTTATTTCGATTTCTACGCCTTGGTTTTTGTAGTGATTTTCAAATTCCAAAAGTCCGTTTTTTGCAGTGTCGATAGGTTTTCCGAGGTTGTTTTTGTAAAAAGAGTAAATTACCTCTTTGTTTTCGTTGATTGCTACAAATTTTGTGGTGGTTGAGCCCGCGTCAATTCCGACAAAAACGGAGACTTTTTCGCCTTTTTCGTAGGTTTTGGGAGAAAATTCATCCGTTTTATAGCGTTTATTAAACTCTGCAAAATCGGTTTTCGACTTAAAAAACGGCTCCGCTTTTTTATTGCCGAACGACGACTGCGTATCAGGAACGCCGTTATCTTCGAGAAATTTGAGCATTTCATCCGTCCGCATAGGGGTTTGACGTTTATTTCCGAGCGCGGTGTCAAGCGAAAGCGCGGCGCCTACGGCAATAAGGGTTTGCGCGTTTTCGGGGGTTATGTAGTCGGCTTTGCTTTTTATTTCGAGGCGCTCGCAAAAAACATCCACGAGTTTCGGAATAAAGAAAAACGGTCCGCCTGCAAAAAGTATCGGGGATTTTATTTCCATTCCCTGCGCCAAACCGCCGATTGTCTGCTTTGCAAGCGCGTGCAAACAGCTGAGCGCAATATCCGCGCGCCCCACGCCTTGATTTATAAGCGGCTGAATATCGGTTTTTGCGAAAACGCCGCAACGTCCCGAAATATCGTAAACCTTTTTGCCTTTGCTTGCCAATTCGTTAAAATCTTCGGGGTTTACGTTTAAGAGAGAAGCCATTTGGTCGATAAACGCGCCTGTTCCGCCCGCGCAAACTCCGTTCATACGCATATCCAAAACAGCAGTTTCGTCGCCCGCCGAAAAGAAAAGGATTTTTGCGTCCTGCCCGCCCAATTCTATGGAAGTAAGGGTTTGCGGATAAAATTTTGCTATGGCAATCGACACAGCAATCACCTCTTGGACGTGTGCGACGCCGAGTTTTGCGGCAAATCCCGAACTTTGCGAGCCCGTGAAAACCGCGCAAAACTTTACGTCGTCGCCAAATTTTGCGTTTATGTCGTTAATAATACCTAAAAGCGCGTCTTTAACAGCCGAGTCGTGCCGCCTATAATCGTTATAGACGACTTCGCCGCTGTCTCTGTCCACAACGGCGCACTTTACCGTGGTTGAGCCCATATCCAGACCAAGAAAATATTTTGCGTTGTTCATTTTTTTCTCCTTTTTTGAAGGAAAATACTATTTGCGAAAAATATTTTTGACGAAAATGATAAATTCTCGCTATTTTGCAAGATATTATGTGCGATGTTCTTAAATTCTCCACAAAACACAAAAAAAACAAAATTATTTCCCATTTTGCTAAAAATAAAAATTATATTACCAATGCTAAAATGTAGAATGGCGCGGATTTTATCTCAGCCCTTCTTAGTTATTTAATTTTGTTTCGGATATTATGTAGGACAAAACTACCCTCGTGGTTGTTCTGTCGTCCTACGTAAATCAAATAAAGCGATAGGCACATTCTACATTTTAGCGAATATGAATTGGCAGAACAGCCTTTTCCCGCTGGTTTTGCCTTAACTTTTTTTTATTTAGGAGGTTTTATGGGAAAGTTGGGAATTGCCATATTAATGGCGTTGGTTGCTTTTGCTACTATTGGCTGTGCGGGTGCTCATACGGGTAGCAGTGTATTGGGATTACATCAAACAAATGTGAAGTTGGATGGAACAAGAGAGTTTAGGTATGTGCAACAAGGAGTTGCGGCAAGAGGGCAAAGTGTTTACGTTTTAGGAATAGGCGGAATGCGCACCCCCAGAGGAATAATCGGACAAGCAAGAGAAAATTTATCAAAGCAATATGTATTACAACCAAACCAAGCAATGATAAATGTTACTCACGAAAACCACACAGCTAGCATTTTCGGATTATTTCTTAGAGTAAGGCACATAATCACAGCTGACATTATTGAGTTTATTGATGTGGCAGAATAATAGTAGAGTATAATTTTTTCATAAAGGGCGACTTTCAAAAGTCGCCCTTTTTATTTTGGTATCACAAACTTCTCGGATCCGTCAGTTTCCCCGTAATCCCAGCCGCGGCGGCGCTTGCAGGACTTGCCAAATGAACCATTCCGCCTTTACCCATTCGACCGTTGAAGTTTCTGTTGGTCGTTGCAATCGCGACTTCTCCCGGAGCCAAAACGCCGTTGCTCATTCCCAAACACGCGCCGCAAGTGGGATTGGTTACGCAATAGCCCGCGTCCATAAATATTTCGAGCAAACCCTCTTTCATTGCCTCTTTGAAGATTTTCGGAGTTGCAGGCGATACTATTCCGCGCACGCCGAACGCCAATTTTTTGCCTTTTGTAATTTCGGCGGCTATTCGCAAGTCGTCGATACGTCCGTTTGTGCAGGAGCCGATATAAATCTGATGAACGGGCGAATTCGGCAGTTCCGAAATCGGTTTTACGTCGTCGGGTTTGTAGTTTACCGTGCAAACGGGAACGATTTTGCTCGCGTCAATTTCCAAAGTTCTCACGTAAGTCGCATCGCTGTCGGAATGCCATTTTTTGAACTCCGCCAATGCCGCCGCTTTATCGTTATTGTATTTGTCTTTTATAAATTCCCACAAATATTCGAGCGTTGTTTCGTCGGGCATACACAAACCGCTTGTTCCGCCTGCTTCAATCGCCATATTGCTGAGGGTCATTCTGTCGTCCATAGAAAAGTTTTTTACAACTTCGCCGTGAAATTCTATGATTTTGTCGGTTGCTCCGTTTACCGTTAACTCCTTGATAATCGTTAAGATAACGTCTTTTGAGTAAACGTGTTTTTGCAATTTTCCGTTGATATTCACGCGGATAGTTTCGGGTTTTCTGAACGCGCAAACGCCTTTAAGAATGCCGACTTCGAGGTCGGTAGTTCCCACTCCGCAGGCAAAAGCGCCGAACGCGCCGTGCGTGCAAGTGTGCGAATCGCCCATAATTATCGTAAAGCCCGGCTCGACAAATCCCTTTTCGGGAAAAATTGCGTGGCAAACACCGTTTTCGCCGATATCAAAAAAGTCTTTTATGCTGTGTCTGTGCGCCCAATCGCGAAGCATTTTGCCCTGAATTGCGCTTTTTGTGTCTTTTGCGGGAGTGATGTGGTCGATAACCGCTTTGATTTTCGTGTTATCGAAAACTCGGTCTTTTTTGCGTGTTTCCAAGTCCGCAATGGCAATCGGCGTGGTGACTTCGTGGCAGAAAACTCTGTCCAAATTCAATACGAATGTTCCCTCAAACGGCTCGTCCCGTAAATGAGCGTCAAAAATTTTTTCAACAATGGTCTTTCCCATTTTTTATATCTCCTTTTTGTTGTTTTTGCAGGGAAAATACTATTTGCCAATTAAGAAAAAAGAGTTAATTGCTTATTTTTAGTCGGTATGCTGTTTAATAAATAATTGGAAACAAACAATTCTTTCCCTGTTTGGTCGGAATTTTCGGCAACATTTCGCATTCCGTATGTTAAATTCCAAGGCGTAATATGAGCAAAAGAGAACAAATCGCGGATATATTCGCTGTCGTCGTAAGTAATAAGCCATTTATGTTTGCAGTTTTTCATATTTTCAGCAAAACGCTTGTGGTCAAAAGATTTGTGAAGATTGCCGTTTTTGCCGTAAAGCGCTGATTTTGTTGCGGAATAATAAGGCGGGTCAAGAAAAACAAATACATTTTCGCCTTCTTTTTTTAGTAATTCTTCATAATCGTGATTTGTTATGAGGGAGCCGTTTATAACTTTTGCCAAATCGTTTAAGCGCTTTATACTGCTTTCCGTAAAACGCCCCGAAAACGCGCCTTCGCTATATCCGCCGCTTAAAGTTGTGCCTGAAAAAGTAATACGATTGTAAATAAAAAATGCCGCCGCTTTTTCCAAATCATTAAAATCATTCAAATTTTTATTCAAAAATTGAAATAACTCCTTGCCTATCGGATATTCATTTCGCCATTCATACACTTTTTCGATTAAAGCATCAACATCTTTTTGCGCCATTTTCCAAAATTTATATAATTCCGAATATAAATCATTTATCCAAAATTTTTTGTTTGGAAATCGCTGTTTTGTATGCACAAAAACCGAACCGCCGCCTAAAAATGGCTCTCTGAATTCGTCAAAATCGGGGAGCAATTTTGCGATTGTTTCAACTGCGCGGCTTTTGCCGCCGGGGTAGCGGAGAGGGGATTTAATCATACTTTATAAACTTCTTGTTTCGAGTTTTTTATTCTAATCTCAAATCCGTTTTCATTTGCCTCCCTAAAAAGTTCCGAAATCAAAAATTGTTTATTTCCGTCTAATTTGTTTTCAAAAATGAATTCTGCTCTGTCTCTCCCGAAACATTTTTCATTGATTTCTCCTTTTAATTTCGCTGATGTCAAATTCAACACAGCCTTACTCTTCATCGGTTTTCCATCTACCTCAACCTCGCAAAGATTTGAATACAAAATCATTTTCAAAAGTCCGTCTTTTATGTCGCCAATACTTGGAAATATGGAATTTGCGGAGTGCTTGCTTTCAATAAGATATACGGTATCATTTTCAATAAGAACTTCATCAACTGTAAAAAAGTATTGTCCACCAAGGTAATTTGTGATTGTAATTTTTGCTTTTGTGTTGCTTGATAAATTTTCTTTCGGTTGCGTGGTTTGTATTTCGCGAGTTTGCGCCTTTTGAGCTTTTTCTCGCGAAAATTGCATAAATGTTTCAACTTCTCTGCCGATTTTTTCTTTGAAATTGTCTAAACCGTTTAAATTATGAAGTTTAATGTATAAATTAGTTTCTATTTCTGAATAAGATTTCTTTGCTTTATCAAGAATATCGTGCAGATTGTTTTTTAATTCGTTCAAATTCCAATGCAACGCAGAACTATGGTATTGTTTTATTTCTTTTATTTTAGAAATTATATAATTGTTGTCAAATTGTTGATTTGTGATTTTATTATTAAAACGAGGGTTAATTTCCGCTTTTTTATAATATGCAAAAATTACAAAAACATCAAGCAAAGACATTAACGAAACAGTATCCCATTGAAGAAAATCTCGGTCTCCCGTCGCTCCTTCGTCTTTTACAATTGGAATAACTGTGATTTTCTTTGATGAGTTTAGCGTATTATAAACACGTTCGTAAGGATATGAACGCGTTCTTTTGGGAGATACCCATTTTGAAATGGCAAATAACGTTTTATCATCCTTCAAACAGCAAAACGCGGGGACATTATTTATATCAAATTTATCAACATCAACAATTTGCAGATTTTCCGATAGAAAAACTTTATATTTTATTCCTGTTATTTTTCCATCTATTTTCATAATTTTAACAAGACCTCTTTTTTGCTGTTTTTTCAGAGGAAAATACTATTTGGCGCGGAGTGAAAGAGTGAATACAAAACAAACTTTATACCAAAAAACATTTCTCACACCACCACTCTCAACCCATCGAACGCGAAAGTCATTCGCGGGTCTATGATTTTTTCGTCGGTTTCGTAGTTTATGTCGTGGCAGAGGTGGGTGCCGAGGACTTTTTTGGGGTTGGTTTGCGCTATCAGATTTTTTATGTCTTCGTATATGAAATGCGTGCTGTGAGGGCGTTCCATACGTAGGCAATCTATAATTAAAAGGTCGAGATTTTGAAGTTTTTGTACTTCTTTCGGCGGAATGTTTTTTACGTCGGGAATATAGGCGACATCGGCGAAACGATAGCCGAAACAGCCGTTGCAATCGCCGTGTTCTACCGAAATCGGCTCAAAATCTAAGCCGAAAAGCGAAAATTTGTCCGAAATCGCATTTCTTTTTAGGGATGGAATACCGCCGCCAACGCAAGCGTTCGGATTAAAAATGTAAGAATATGCCTGTGAAATCGCATCTATCGTTTCCTGCGAACCGTAAATCGGGAGAGGTTTTTCGATGATGTCGGTGCGCGAATTTACGGTAAAGCAGTATGAGCGAATATCGGGAATTCCGCCTATGTGGTCGCTGTGGCGGTGAGTGAAAAGCGCCGCGTCTATCCGCTTTATTTTTTCGCGCAAGACCTGCGAACGGAAATCTGTGCCGCAATCGATTAAAATGTGTTTTTCGTTAAAAGAAAGCAAAACGGACGAGCGGGTTCGGTTGTGTTTTGAGTCGGTTTCGGCTAATTTACATACGTTTTTCGGGCAATGTTTGTAGTCCGTCATAATGCAATCCACAACAGGTACGCCGTGTGAAGTTCCCGTTCCCAAAAATAATATTTCAAGCACTTTTTTGTCTCCTGTCTTTATCTCGGCGGATGAATTACCATTTTTCTCACTCGGCTTCTTATTACTTCCGTTTGAGGCGACGACGATATATGCTGTCCGTCGTCTCTTCGGTAGCGCCTTACAAAAAGCCTGTAAAGATAAACGTTCGGCGAAAGTTGTTGCCCTCTTTGGTCGGTCAAATCCCATTCCACGCCGCGCTGAACATTGGAAAAACTGCGCACAAGCCGCCCGTTGAGCGTGTATATTTTAAGCGATATGTCGGCGACGTTGTCTGTCGGCTGATTAAAGAAAAACCGCGTTCTTTGCCCCATTCGCACGGGAGACGGATACGCGAAAAAATCGCCTATCGCGTATTGTTCGTTGCCAAGCGAACGTATATCCAAAATAAAGCGGCGAGTGGTAATATTTTGCAAAATGTCGCGCGCGGAAATGGTTAATTCGTATTCGCCTGTTGAGGGAAATTTGCTTCTTAAAAGCGGCAAGTTAAGCGAAACTTCGCGAAAATCTTCATTAAACAGTCTTACTTCCGCGTCGTCCGTGCCGAATTGTCTGCGACTCATCGCTCGGTCAATCGAAACCGAAATCCCGCCGCCCGGCGACTGCGCCGAATAAATATCAACTCCCGACATATCCGAAATTCTGAAATAAAGCCTCTGCTCTCTCCCTCTGTCAAAGCCGTCGATAACTATTCTGTCGCTTACGATGTGATTAGTATCGCCGCCAATTATATGCCGAACTGCAATTACAGGTCCTATGCTGTCATTGATGTTAATGTTTGTCGTATCGAAACCGCTGAATATTATGCCGTCGGTTATCGAACCGCTGAAAATTGTTCGTTCTGTAGCGGAATGTACGTGAATTCTTATCGCCGACCCTAAAGTATCTTCCAAAACCGTCGGCGGAATCATAAATGGTATTTCTACAACATTTCCTACGATTGTAGTATCTACTCTGCGGGTAGCTATCAATCCGGGAAGACGATATTGCACATTTGCTCCCCAATGCTCATTGTTGGGAAACTGAACAATACCGTCTCTTCGTGAAGGAGAAGTGTTTTCGGGATTTTGAAGAATTATTTCGGCAGTGCGCCTTACTTGGTCGTTCGGTATGGGCAATGTTGCGCGAATTATAACGTTTTGCATCTTTTTGAGAGGGGCGTTAATTTCATTGCGGTTTTCGTCTAATATTCTTATATTGGCGGTGGGTATCATCAGACGCTCTTGCATCGGGATATGCGACGGGTCGCCCAAAATAGTGTAAGTCGGGATGTTTCTTATTGTCAATCCTGCAGCGGTTTTTGCGGCAATATACGCTCCTCCTATACTTACGGAGCCAATTCGGGTAGAATCGTAAAAACGTGTAAAAAAGGCGACGGCAAAAGGTTCGTTTTCGACGGGCCAAGATATTCTCGAAGCAGAAATTGCCGCTATTGCGCCGCCTCCTTGAGCGCGCACCAAAAGTTCGGAAAGCCCCAAAGTCGCAGGGTCTCCGAAATATCCGACCGCGCAGGAAAGCGCTAAAAACACAAAGTATCTTTTTGTATTTATAAGCGAAGGAACATCCCTTGTGTGAAAAATATTCTCATCCGCAAGTTGTGAATGCGAACCGTGTCCAAAGAAACTTACGAGCGAAACACCGTTGTTTATTTCTCTGATTAAAGCGTTTCGTGCAAGCGGCTTATCACCCTGATTGTCAAAAGGAAATTCAAAAAGCGTTATTTTGCGAATATCCGCCGAACTATCCATTCTTGCGGCAATGTTAGCCATAATATCGGACTGTCGGGTATGCGCCATACTGAAGCTGTTTTCAATGCCTTGCGGCGCAGAGGAGCTTCTCGGAACACTATCGTCATCGGCAACAAAAAGATGGCGGTTTCGCCAAGAAGAAAAGTCTGCTTGCGCTCCTTCCGTATTCTTGACTTTTTGAAGATACGCGTTTGCCTCGCGAGCGTCATTTACGGGTATTCTCCCTACTGCAAATTGCGGAAACGCCGCAGGTAATTGCGGATTACTGAGCGGCGCTATATTTCCCGCAATCATTCCCGCCTGCGTATATGCGAAAAAATCTTCTATTTGATACGATACAAAGCGAAATCTTGTAAAAATCGGATAATCGGAATCGACTGCAATATAGAGAGGGATGTGGTTCGGATGCGACAGAAGCGGAAAACGAATATTTTTAAAATCATAGTGCCCATTACCGAACAAAACCAAATAATTTGGATACGTAAAAGGTGCGGCGCCCCACATATTCTGTACATAAACCATAAAATTACGGATTGCCTCAGGAGAAAAAACACCTCCCGAAAACACTCTGAAAATATCATCAGTGCTTACAACTCTCGGAAACTGAAACATTCCGATACTCTGCTTGTGTTGAGCCAAATCCTGCGCTTGTTGTAAAAATTCTTGCGGCGCAATTATCAGATAGTCCACTCTGTTTGAAGTATTAAGCAAATCGACAATGCGTAATCCGACGTTTTGTTGCGCTATATTGATTTGTTGCATATTCTCAACGGAGCGAAATCCCGATTGAGTTGCCAAATGATATTTGAAACCGTTCCCCGTAGCAGACGAAAATTCGAGATAGGTTGCCGAAGTCGAGCCGCTGTCTATCAATTCCGTTATTTGCGTTCTCGGATTATGGCGAACAAGCATTCTGAATTCGTTCGGCGGCAAATCCGAAATCCTGTATCTTACGGCTGTTTGCGGTCCGTTGCGGTCGGGGCGCGGCGGCGAATAAAATTGCAAACTGTGCCTTCTTGTTTGATTTTCAGCGTTAAACAAAGACAATCTTTGCCTGTATCGCAAATCAAATCCGTCAAAGTCAAAATACGGAGAAAATGGATTTTCCGCGGCACCCAAAAAATTTGCCCTGAGACTAAATTGAGAAGCGGACGGAAACGAATGCCAATTTCCGAGATTTGCTCTCTGAATGGTTAATCGAGTGGTATCTCCCGCAGGAGCAACTGAAAAAACAAGCGAAGCCAAGCCCGAACGGTTAAGTTCGTGAGCAAAAAATCGTATATCTGCGTTTTCGGTTTTTATATGATTTACTATAAAACTATTCGGAAAATTTACCGAGTTAAAAACCCTTGTGTTTTCATTTTGATTTGTCAGCGTAGTCCAAACCCAACGTTTGTCGCCGTGCCCCTGCGCAACGTCTCCCGTGGTTAATTGAGTGCTTCTGTTTCCTCTGAAATACACGTCGCCGACTTCTCTCAAGGGAGCGCTAGGCTCGGGCAAGCGCGCAATTGTATTCATTCTGTTGGAACCGCCGTTTGGCTCAACCGTTATCCAGTAATACCGCCTGAAATCCGTAAAATTAAAGAAAAAACGCCAATCGTTTACGTTTTCGCTGTCGTCAAAACGCCACGTATGGATTTTTTCTGCATAAAAAAGGATTTCGTCGCCATCCTCAAAAAGAAGAGGATTACCCGTCGGGCTACCTTTGCGCACAACAAAAGGCACATCGACAAGACCGTTGAGCGTATCAATCAGTTCGGCTATAGACGGCGTTGTGTCATTGACTATATTTGGATTTGAGGAGCGTATTCTTATTTGGTTTATAGGAATTTGAGTTCCCAGCCGCCTTTCGAGCAACTCTAAATCCGAACGCGTAATTCTGTAAATTCCCGCTCCTCTTGCTACGTCCGTTTCGGGGCAAGGATGGCGAAATGCTTCTTGATGACTTTGAGCTACGGTTGGTCTGTCGCCGATAGAAAATCTGAGAGCGACATCAGCAGTTATGTTGTTAATACTGCCGCTACTTCTCGGCGCTCTTTGCTGAAAAACGGTGTTGGGTATTCTGTCGGCGTTAAGAATTGCGCTTGACACGGCGTCATAAAAACTATTTCTCGGAACAAGATTTCTGTTTTGACCTGCGGAATATGAAATTACGACTATCATTTCCGTGGTATATGTGATTTCGTTGCCGTTTATTGACAAAATCGGCGAAATTTCCGCAGAAAAAAGCGGAATACTGCGCGCAAAAGTGAA
>Ga0136643_10012911_pt1 | contig 12472 bp, 8 predicted proteins | sample TergutLab28metaG_FD_96883 | JGI IMG/M metagenome (GOLD analysis project Ga0136643, IMG submission 96883) | Labiotermes labralis P1 segment gut microbial communities from Petit-Saut dam, French Guiana - Lab288 P1 (version 3) (version 3) | ecosystem: Host-associated > Arthropoda: Insects >...
ACAGTCTTTACTTAATAAAGCAACCAATTCCATTTCTCTTTCATTTAACCGTGTCATTGACAATCTCTCCTTAGATTTTAATATGGAGATTATTCCCATTTACACGGTTGTTGATACGCTCTCCAAAACACCACACCAACTCTCTGCTTAATTCTAATTGGTAATACTTGGTGGGCATTTAAACTTGCATTCTTCAACCGTCAGAGTCGCGCATATTTTTTACTTGACTTGTAGATATAGACATAAATTCTTATCCCCCCTTAGCTACTGTGACATTCCCTCCTTCTCGATCTGTCATTTCCAAGAAGTAAGACAGCAAAATTATGTAGCGTTTGCACTCCGTCAGGCTTTGCAAGGTTTCTGCTATGTCGGTGTTATACATAACAACGTCATAGCTCAGCACATTAATAATCTGCTCTACTGAAAAATAATCATCCGTGACAAAAAGCTGTTCCAGTTCCCGCGCCGGCAACTCCGAAAAAGTCTTTTCACATTCCCGTTGCTGTTTTATTTCCTTGAAGAAGTTACGGCCTTCGTTTTTCAAAAATTTTTGCAGAAGCTGTCAAATGTGTGTTGCTTGCTCTTAATGGTTTCAAATTTCTCCCCCTAGTATAATAAAGTCGTCGACTAAATCCTACCTGAAGCTTAGCCCATTTCTTATAAAATTTAACATTTTAAATATAAAGTGTCTTTTCAGCAACCTCTTAACTCATTAATTATTTCAATTTCTTGCAAAATTCTTATATATCTGCTAGGCTCTTGTAGACAATACAACACATGCAAAGATAGAGTGGTTTTAAACACCCCCTTGAGCATTTGGCTCGTCCGAGAGACTAAAGCCTCTTCTTTGTGCGGGATATGAATTAGTTGGCTAAGGAGCTGATGGTGGTTACTGCTTACTATAGTAAATGACCACCACTCTCGGCTGCCTTGTATAATGCTAGGATATATCACACAAAGGTGTTGAGGATAAATCTATCTTGAAAAACATTGTAACTCTAGGAGTTGATTTTTGATGTATTATTTAGGTATCGACATCGCCAAGAACAACCATGTAGCCTCGTTGATTGACAGCAGTGGCAACGTAGCCATCAAGACCATTAAGTTTACTAATGACTCTGCCGGATATCAGAAACTAGTAGTTAATATATTAAATGTAGCCTCTGCCAAAGATGAGGTTATGGTTGCTATGGAAGCTACGGGTCACTATTGGCTATCCCTATTTTCTGCCTTGGTTGATGATGGATTCGATGTGTCTGTTTACAACCCGTTTCAGATTAAATCCTTTAGGGGAGCTTTTCATAACAGGAATCAAAAGACAGATGTTATTGATGCTATCATAATAGCTAATTACATAAGAACTTTTGGTAGTAGCACAACACATATTCCAAGCGATTCAGTAATGTCTCTAAAGTAACTCACTAGGTACAGAAATGATTTAGTAAAAAACATCTCTGCCACCAAAAACCAGATAAATTCAATACTTGACAAGGTTTTTCCTGAATTTAATTCCTTGTTATCTGATACATTTGGTGAAACAGGCAAGTCTATTTTACAAACTGCACCTATTCCTGAGATGATTCTTAATATAAGCAGCAAAAAACTACTAAAGATTGTATCAGTCGCAAGCAGAGGGCGGCTCAAACAAGATTTTGTAGAGAAATTGCAATCAGCCGCAAAGAGTTCCTTCGGTATTAAGCTCACCACAAAAGCCTGCGCCTTTGAACTAAAACAGCTTGTTAATACTATCATTTTTCTTGAAGAGCAGATAGATGAGCTTAATTTAGAGATTAAAGCAATCTACTGTGTTCTTGATGAATATTTAACAACCGTGCCTGGTATAGGTGAAGTTCTGGCGCCCATAATCCTTGCAGAAATTGGGGATATAAAGAACTTCTCTGAACCTTCAAAGTTGGTGGCATTTGCAGGTATAGACCCTACATTAAATCAATCCGGTCAAAGTAACGGCGGAAACGGAAGAATTTCTAAGCGTGGCTCACCTTATCTTCGATATGCTTTATATACAGCTGCATTTGCGGCTATTAGTAAAAACAATCATTTCCGAGATTATTACAATCGTAAAAAAGCCGAAGGCAAGCATCACTATGTTGCTTTAGCTGGGGTACAGCGCAAGATTGTGCAGATCATTTGGGCTGTACTCACAGAACAAAGACCATATAGACTACATTAGTTGCTCAAAGTTCTTCTTTTACTACCCCTTGAGGCTTTATTTTTGTGTAGTTAAACATTTTATAACTTTACTAATATTCCTTTTATTTATAACTTGACTTTTCATAGTTGGTCTCTCGGGTGGTGATTGGCTTGTCCTCATCGCCACTATTTCAATTTGATTTGCGATTTCGCAAAAGTAATAGAAAAGAGATTTAAATAAATTTTCAAGGCTTGTCCTCCGTTCCATTTTTATTTCAATAGCACAGAATGGAGGCTGGGGGTATGCTTGTAGTGCTGCTTTTCAAACATTCAAGGGCAAACATAATATGACAGGCGAGCATAAAAAACTTAACCTTTAGTCCGGCGGGATAATCGTCGCTAGATATGCGGATTATTTTTCGTGATGTGTAAATGGTTTCAATCATGAGGTCAACAATCTCAAGGTATGTTTCGAATATCGAATACGCTCATTTTCTTGGCCGCTTCCGCTTCCATTCCTTTCAGGGTTTTGCTCTTGTGTATGCGAGGGAGAGGCTAGGAAGGGAAAGGAATTGTTCTTTCTAGTTCTTTTATAATAAAGTAATAATACAATTGATAGTATAATATAGAAAAGCAGAGGTAAAGTTATATGGATATCATCAGTGATATTATGCTAGAGAGAGGAAAGCTGACCCTTGCTTTTAATAAACAAAAAAACTATCGAATTGTGGCCGTGTGCGCTCCGGCAGGTTATGGAAAAACGGTAGCAGTAACCCAATGGATTAAAAAAGATGACCGAGCTAAAGCAATTTTACCTGTGGATGAATACGACAATAACCCTGCTAGTTTTTGTGAACGTTTTTGTGCTGCACTTAACGCTTGCCAACCCCAAAACAAAACTCTTCTCGAAATTATATCCCACCCTTCTTTCCTAACTGCCCCAGATGTATTTACTCTTCGTGCTATTTCCGCCCTTTCCAGTAGAAAGCAAGCGGTATTAGTCATAGATGATTTACATCTTATTCACAACAGAGAAGTTCTTAAGCTTCTACATGTTTTTATTAAGCGTTTGCCAAAGAATTTTCAAGTTGTGTTGATTAGCCGGCACGATTTTCCGTTAGAGCTATCGGACTTGTTGATTAAGGGACAAGTTGCACACATTAACGCAGAGAAACTTCTCTTCACTAACAAGGATATTATGGCTTTGTATAAAAAAAGAGGCAAGCATATTACATGGCAGCAAGTAAAGGATATTGGCGAGCAAACCCAAGGTTGGGTAATGGGTATTAATGCATATTTGTTGTCTGGTGGAAATTCATCCAACCCAGTATATGAATATCTGGATGACTTTTTACAGTCTAATATATGGGAAAAGTGGGACGAGGCAACCCGAGAATTTATGCTTCGCACTTCGGCTTTAAGAGAGATGACGCCTCCTTTGTGCGAGGCGCTAACAGGCATTTCTCATAGTGATAAGTTTCTTAAAGAGCTGCTGCAAAAAGGCGCTTTTATTACACAACTTGAAAGTGGCGTTTATCGTTATCACCATTTATTACTACAATTTCTTAGACAAAAAGTTAAGGAACGTGGGGATGAGTTTGAGCGTTCTCTTTGGGAGGCGGAGGGGGAATGGCATATGTCTAAGAAGGATTTTTACTATGCCATAGACTGTTTTATCCGAAGCAAAAATCATGATGGCATAGTACAATGCTTTGATTTGCTGAATGCCCCGGCCGTAATGACTATGTGGTGATGAAACTTTTGCCAATTATTAAGCACCCAGAAGTTCGCAACACCGCCAAAAAATACCCGCATATGCTGTTTTTAATGGCTTTGTTTACCGTTATAGAGGGGAAAGCAAGTGATGCGGTTTCGATCTTGGATGAGTGTTATGCCAAGTATCCTGAGATTGTGGAAAAACATCCTACTTATGAGCCTATGCTTCCTTATATGCTTGGATATGATTTTCGTATATCACTAAATCAAATGATGAGTGAGATGAAGGTACTTCCTACCACACGAAATTATTTTTTTTCAGCATGGATGGCTGCATTGCATATGCCAGTGCTCCATCGCGGAATTAGGGATTTTTCAGATGCGGCTATTGGAGATGTGGTTGAAAGCGGCAATGCGATGTTGTCAAATGCGGGCTGGATGGCTGGTGAAGAATCATCCGTGCTAGTCGAAACCATAATGGCAGGACTATTATACGAACAAGGTCATTTAGAAAAGGCTTATGAACACGCTATAAATGCAAAAGTTGGCTTAAAAGACCATTTTATGATAGACACATATTTTTGTGCTATGTCGATAATAGTTTGTGTGCTAGATGCACTTGACGAAAAAGAGTCAAATGAAGCGGATGCTGTATTGCAATCTATATCAAATATGATTGAGGAAAACAGGGCATACCATTTATCCCACGATTTCAGTGCTTTAACTTTGCGTCGCAAGTTTACATCCGGCAATATAAAAGCTGCCGAGGAATGGCTTGATTTACAAGCCGACTTTGACTCAACTTTGCATGGAGTATACTATAATTTTACAACAAGCAGAGCTTTTATAATCATCAGGAAATACGATTCTGCTATCATTATGCTGAAGAAAGTTTTGAAGATTGCAAGTGCGTACAACCGACCTTTAGATACCATTGAAGCAAGAATTTTGCTAGCGATTGCTTATTGGAAGAAAAAGCGAGGATTTCAAAGAGAAGCTTTGGAGCATTTGGAGGTGGCCGTTTTTACGGCATACCCCTATGGCTATACGCAAATGTTTGTAAACGACGGCGTAGCCCTAACCGCCATGCTGCATAAGTTGATGAATAGAGCCAAGCAACTAAAGGAAGATGGAGATAAGCCTATCAGCTTTATCAAGATGCTGTATTCAAAAGTCCAAGAAAACCAAAACATCGAATTATCAATCAAGTCGGAAGAATTATCTATTAAATATACCGATAAACAGAAAGCAATAATGAATTTGCTTTGCCAGGGCAAAAGTTATAGAGAAACTGCAGAAGCGTTGGGCATAAAGTATTCTACTCTTCGCTCTCATATTGAGTTAATCTATAAAAAGCTTGAGGCGGTTAATATGGAGGACGCAATCAAAAGAATAAATGCAATGAAGCTATTGGAGTAATATAGTGAAACGCATGAAAAAAGTGTCTATCAAAATAAAATAGGCACTTTTTTTATTGGAATCAAATATAATTGAATTTATCTAAGATGTGATTTATAGGCTCTTTGCTCTCATTGAGATGACGGTAAAATGATTTAGACTTAGAGCATTTCTGTTTATAAATCAATAATCCACCCCCATGGTGCTGGATGACCAATTTATTGCCAAACCATATATTATTAATAAGGCGCCTTATTAATAATATTAAGGAGGAAAAAATGTCAGTTCCAAAATTTCAAACTGATGTAAATATTACAAGAGATGACGCAATAAATCAAATACTAGCCTCTATTGCCATGGAGGAGTTGGCCCTTAGCCACATCCTCAATGCCGAGGGTGAGAAACTGCAATATATCTTGGGTACCTTAGAAGGGTCAACTCCCCCTGAACCCGCAACTATAGACCAAGTTTTGCAAGCTAATAACAGCGTTCAAAATCTGCTGGAGGCTGCAACATACCAGCAAATGTTTTTGAAGGGTAAGATGTCCGATGCTCTCAACGCTGCTTCAAAAATAGGCCCTATGCCTGACATCACCATCGGCGCAAATGGCAACTGGTTTGTTAATGGCGTAGACACAGGTGTCTCAGCGTCAGGTGCAGCAGGTGCAACACCTTATATCGGGGCTAATGGTAATTGGTGGATTGGAGCGACCGACACGGGAGTAAGTGCCCAAGGAGCAACTGGACCAGAAGGTCCAGCTGGTGCGACGCCATTTATTTACGGGACAACCGGAACTTGGTGGATTGGTACAATGGATACCGGCGTTCAGGCAACAGGCCCCCAAGGTCCACAGGGAGTGGCGGGACCACAGGGTGTTGCTGGAACAGTTGGCACAATAGTAGGCACATTCCCAGATTTACCAGCATTGGAAGCAGCTATTCCTGTTGGTAACCCAGGAGATTTCTATTATATAAGTCCTGATCTTTATGTATGGGATACAGTTTCAAACTCATGGGTAAATGTCGGCCCAATTCAAGGTCCAGAGGGTCCGTCAGGTATACAGGGAATACAAGGGCCGCTCGGTCCGGTAGGTCCGCAGGGTCCGACCGGTCCACAGGGCCCGCAAGGAATACAAGGACCCGCTGGTACTTCCGTTATACCGTCTTTTGCAGAATTTGTAATTAATGGTGGATATGGAGGTTTAACTGTAGCTGATCATGGCATTATAGAATTTAATGCAAAAATTGGAGGTACACCTGACATAGTATTGCAACCTGATGGTTCTATCGTGCTCAATACTGCAGGAACATATGCCGTAAACTATGTCGTTAATGTTGATGCCAACCAGTATGGAATGTTTATTCTATCCCCAAATGGCTTCCAAGGAGCGGAAAATGATTGGCATATGGTTAATTTCGCAATACCTTCCTCAGCTGGGTCAGCAGTTACAGGGAGTGGTATATTTACTCTAGCTGCTGGTTCTACAATAACAATAATGAATGTGTCCCAAAAGCCTATAAATTACGGTTATGGTTATGCCGCACCACTATGGGGAGTAGCGAATATTTCAATATTCAAAATTGCTTAACCCGAAGAAACCGTGCTTATAGGTTACGATCCCATATATTGAACTCCATATCACTAAAAAATAGGCATTGTCATTATTTGAGTACGTAACAAACATGAAAAAATGCCTGTAACAATAAGGCAGGCATTTTTTCTTTAACATTTCGCATTAGGATGGATTTAATTAGTCAACAAGTGAAGAATAAGAAAGCATTCAGGCTGCCAGTTAACATACTAAAAAGGACCACTCTAAGTCACTATGAATGGTCCTTTTTCAATGCATGAGTACCCTTTTTACAGAATATTCATTCGGTGTTATAAGCAAGTATGAGAACAGCAACGTATCGGGAGCAGTCCTCTACAGTTTTGTAATTGTTACTTTTCCGCATAAAATATTTACACTTTCGGGAGATTTCAGAATAACTGCGATAGAGTGTTTCCTATTCTCATAAGATGTTTCATAAATCAAAGAATGAGCCAAGTATGCACGGCTCTTTCCGGCATCGGCTGTAATCTGCTCCCTTCGTATTACGGTACTACCGACTCCAAATTCCATTTCAATTATAACTGAGCAATCCTTTCGCTTCTCTAGCTTCATATCCAATTCCACTTTAAATTTCTTTCTTGCGGGTAATAAAATCAGTGTTTCGCCTCGCCCACAAGAAAGACGCGCACCTTGTTCACAGTATTTCACTTCATCCAATGCCAAATTTTTGTAATAACGCCAAGTAGATTTTGTCAATGCTGAAAAAACAGAGATGCAACGACATGGCGGTTGTAGCGGTGGATCGGGAGGCCGAGGAGGACATGGCGACGGGCATGGAGGATCGGGGGGACGGGGGCAAGGCGGCGTAGGCGGACATGGTGGAGCAGGCGGGCATGGGCAGGGCTGTTGTGGTATACAAGACGGCGAGGATTCCATTACCAAGGCCAATTTATTTTTGAGTACAATCTGCATATCAATAATGCTCCGAATCATAGACTTTGCACTTTTGTTTGCCTCCAAAACCAGTAGCATATCTTTTTCTGTACAGCCTCTATCTTTGGCGCAGCCTATAAAATACTGTATTTTCTCACTCTCTGCAGTTATCAAATGGCTTAACGCTATCTCTTCTGCCGCTATTGATGCAATGATGGCTGCAATAGATTGGTCGCATGTCGGTATTGTATCCGAATTCGGAAAGCTAGGCTTAGACATTTTGTTATCTCCTTTCATAATTGTTTGTTAAATATGATATTGGGTCTCTGTCACATACTAAAATGACAGAGTGTTTTAGTATAATTGAGAAGGCCGTCTAATGTGATGCTAAAAACGTCCTGTTATTTTCGATACTGATAGAACCCGGCTTGAATATGGCAGCAGCACGTTCGTTTGATATTTTAGCCTCTTGAAATCGCCCAAGTGACAGTAGCAAACACAACTTTCGATGTTGGGGATGTATCCCCAGTAATCATGCAAAAAACCCAGCAGAATCCGACTATCCAAGATTAGCCGCAATCTGAAGCCATTTGAATCAAATTTCTTCAAAGTAGAGAACACATCTATCCATTGGCCATGGTCGTGCAAAGGCTTTTGTACTATCTGTAGAGCCAGTGTATACCATAACTATTTCGCTGCAACGTATTTAATGCTGTCAAGGCAGCGTGCCAGTACATCCTCTTCATTTTTAACAATCATGCATAAGCTTATAGTTATCAAAACAACCTCCAAAATAGGGCTAACAAGAAGCCCGCTTTACTAAGCGAGCTACTTGTTATTTAGTTGTACAAATCTTTAGGCAATTTGTATTAATGTTAAATTTGTTGCATTATTACCAGAAATTGTCGTCGCATAATCATAACCTGCCGTAAATCCAACTAGCTCCACAATATCTCCGGAATTTAACGATACAATATTTAAAGTTCTAAAGTATGGAGTTGCAAATGCATTTAGTACTGTGCTTGTCACATGTGTACCATTAACAGATAAGGTAGTACTCAATAAACCACTAGGAGTGGTAGTAAACTGAATATTATATGCAGCTAAATAAATACCGGTTGTGCTTACTGTAAAAGATGTAGCCGGATTACCATTTGCTGTAAAACCAGCAGAAGAATAATCTGCATTGGCGAAAGCAATAGGCGCTCCTGTAGCATTCGCAATAAGTGTTTGACTACCGGTAGTAGAGTAACTCATAGCATTTCCTGTTAATGTTGGTCCTGTGGGTCCAGTAGGTCCTGCCACACCTGCTGGGCCTGCTGGACCAATTACTCCTTGGGCACTTACTCCCGTGTCGGTCGTTTCAATCCACCAATTGCCGTTAGACCCGATATAAGGTGTTGCACCTGCTGGACCTGACGCTATAACTCCAGTGTCTGCACCATTAACAAACCAATTGCCATTTGCGCCGATGGTGATATCGGGCATAGGGCCTATTTTTGAAGCAGCGTTGAGAGCATCAGACATCTTACCCTTCAAAAACATTTGTTGGTATGTAGCAGCCTCCAGCAGACTTTGAACGCTATCATTAGCTTGCAAAACTTGATCTATAGTTGCGGGCTCCGGGGGAATTGATCCTTCTAAGGTACCCAAGATATATTGTAGTTTCTCGCCCTCGGCATTGAGGATGTGGCTAAGGGCCAACTCCTCAATGGCAATAGAGGCTAGTATCTGATTTATTGCTTCATCTCTTGTAATATTTACACCTGTTTGAAATTTTGGAACTGACATTTTTTCCTCCTTAATATTATTAATAAGGCGCCTTATTAATAATATATGGTTTGGCTATAAATTGGTCATCCAGCACCATGGGGGTGTATTATTGATTTATAAACAGAAATGCACTAAGTTTAAATCATTTTACCTTCATCTCAATGTGAGCAAAGAGCCTATAAATCACAGCTTAATAAAATAATATTGTGGTTTGCTCATGGTTAATAGCACTCCTTTCGCACATAAAAGCAGCAAAAAAGGACGGGATTTCTTATGCTCCCGCCCAGCTTAGTAATGATTATTGTGTGCGTTATACTCCTCGTAATTGCGTTTTTATACTCACACCTTTTTTATCTTCTATATATTCCTTGATAATCTTGCAAGTATTCAAGCGCAGCTTTGTGGTGGATATATATGTGGCTTCATCTGAAAATTGCAAACCCATAAGCCCGTAGAGCATTTGTATAATTTTGAAACGGTCTGCGGTTGCGCTCACAGTAACTAATATCTCTGTCAATTGGTGTCCCAGTCACCATTGGTCGTCACCCATACCATTTCTGCGAATGGTATGGGTATAAATCCGATTAGAAGATTGATTTTATCCTTGTTGATTTCGCCGCCTGTAGCGAGAATACCACTCTCGATGAGAGGGTTGATTGGCGTTTTCATGGGCAAACCTCCTTATTTTATTACAAAAACCAGCTAACCTAGAGGATTAGCTGGTTTTAAGCAAGATAGCATTGTATATTCAGACAATATAGAATCCAGCACATGTATAAAGTCAATCACGACACTTGGAATTGGTAGAGAATTACTATAAGCGTTTTCATCAACTGCAATACTCGTCATTGCATTATGGTCTACAATATCGACTCTTAATCCAGAAATAAATATGAACTCTATTCGATGTTTTCAATCGGATAGAGCTCATGTTTTTCACATAATTTATCTATTATGATACCCAGTTAACATTGAGCGATGCTAAATCGGAGACATTAGTACCCATAAACGTGCCGGCAGCTGTGCTCGGATTTATTCCGCCTAATTTGTTGTTAATAAATGTTTGGGCAACGCCAGTTAATGAGCCCATGTTGGCGAATGTGCGGTAAAATACCCCACCCAGTCCCCCTGCATTTGCAGCAGTTACTTTCCCTGCAAAAATTGCACCTCCCCAGATATTGTTGATATCTGTAGTTGGCGCGGAAACAATAGGTGCCGTATCATTCCAAAATGTTTTGTTAAACATAGCTATAAGATATGTAGAATTAGTCAAGTCAATTCCATTAAATAGCGCGTCCGGAATGGTTTTTATGGTGGAGTTAGTTGCGTAATCGTTGAATGTATTGCTAAACATCCAGCCTGTATCAGTAACATTAGATGTATTGATAGAATCAAATAGGCCGGCTGGAATAACTCCTGTGGTAGAGTTAATGGCGTATTTGTAGAATGTGGCACTAAATAAATTACTGGCGCTTGTGGCGTTGAGCAAATTGATTGAGTCGAATAGGCCGGCTGGAATAGATCCGACAGTAGAGTTAGCGGCATAGCTGTTGAATGTGCCTGAAAACAACCACACAATAGAAGTAGCTTTAGACGTATCGATAAAATTAAACAGTCCGGCTGGAATAGTTCCAACAGTAGAGTTAGTGGCATAGTTGAAGAATGTTAATGCAAACATATACGAAACATCAGTAGCAGAGGCCGTATTGATGGAATCAAACAATCCTGCAGGAATAGTTCCTATTATGGAACTGCTGGCATAGTTGCCAAAAGTGTAATAAAACATATATGCAAAATTAGTAGCGTATGAGGTGTTTATAGAATCAAATAATCCTGCCGGAATAATTGCTGTTGCGGAATTAGAAACATAGTTGTTAAAAGTGAAATAAAACATATATGACATATCTGTGCTGCCGTTTGTATTAATGAGGCTGAACAAGTTGGCAGGAATGCCTATTGCATTTCTGGCCCCATTGAACATCGTCGCAAAGCGGTAAGTTGAATTTTTGGTGCGTGACAAACTTGGAAGCGGCGTGTCAATAGATAAAAACATATCTTTATTAACTTGTGCGTTAGCACCGGTCGTTGTCACTCCAAATCCAAAAGCATCCATCCAGCCATCCACAGGTATACCGTTAGGTTTAATTGTAATTTGATATTGACCGGGTGCGGCATAATCATGTTGAATTCCGACACTAGACTGAGAAGAAACACCGGATACAGTTTCGGTTGCTGTATCATCTCCCCAGTTGATTATCCAGTCATATCTGTGTCCATACGTTCCATTAACATAACCACTGGTAGGTATAGCAAAAGAAGCTGCCAGGGGGTTTGCCAAGGTCGTATCAACAGAGAAAGAAAAACTATCTGAAAATAACAACGCCTCTATCGAATTTAGCCTGTCTAAAATTTCCTTAATACCTAAAATATCAATCGTAACAGTTGAAGAGTCAGGTGTAACCGTGATATCTACAACATCAGGCGTATTGGTTATAAACGCTAAATCATCGCCAACGTACACAGGCACGGCTGGATCCGTAAGACCTGTTACATTAAAGAGTGGAGTTGTTGTGTCAAAAGTCCCCTCTTCTCCCTGCGGACCGGCCGGACCCTGAGCATGTATAGTTGTTTGAACCCCGTTAATAACCCAATATCCGTCATCACTGATTGTAATTTCGCCTATAGCAGACGCCCCTGTGTCTGCACCATTAACAAACCAGTTGCCATTTGCACCGATGGTGATATCTGGCATAGGGCCTATTTTTGAAGCAGCGTTGAGAGCATCAGACATCTTACCCTTCAAAAACATTTGTTGGTATGTAGCAGCCTCCAGCAGGCTTTGAACGCTATCATTAGCTTGCAAAACTTGATCTATAGTTGCGGGCTCCGGGGGAATTGATCCTTCTAAGGTACCCAAGATATATTGCAGTTTCTCTCCCTCTGCAGTG
>Ga0136643_10012912_pt1 | contig 12472 bp, 4 predicted proteins | sample TergutLab28metaG_FD_96883 | JGI IMG/M metagenome (GOLD analysis project Ga0136643, IMG submission 96883) | Labiotermes labralis P1 segment gut microbial communities from Petit-Saut dam, French Guiana - Lab288 P1 (version 3) (version 3) | ecosystem: Host-associated > Arthropoda: Insects >...
CGCCGGTCGGCGAAGTTAGTGCCAACTTTTGCGGATAGAGGGGTGTCACATGGTCAGCGCAACGGGTCCCCACAGCCGTTAATCTCTGTTTTCTAGACCTGGAGCCGCTACTTTTTTCATTCAGCTAACTCCTCAATTGACCTCACGCGGCTGAGTGGACCCCGTTCCAGACCCACTACTACTAGGAAAATCTGGTAGCGCCGGGGATCGAACCCGGGACCTCTGTATCTGTAGCCAGAAACTCTGACCACTAGACCACAGAGGCGGTCTCAGAGATGGAGTAGAGGAACATTTCTGCTCGGCGGTAGATGGGGTGGGTGATTAAGGATATGCCCCCGTCCGCTTAACCTCGGGAGTAACACGGTATACATTTAGGAGGCTGGTTGGGCCCGAGGACCGGTCTGGGTGGGTGCGGAAAATTTCATACCCCATCGGGATGCGATTTCCTGACCGTCATTCACTTTCTTCCCATGAACCAATTTTCAATTGCATAAACCTTGTTATATCATCGGAGAACACTTAAAGAACCTTTGTTGCACGTTGTATTCATTGCCACTGAGGGCGGTCGTGAAAGTTCGAAATAAAAACGAGGGGAATGTCATGAAAATATCCGATCTAAACAAGTCCGATAGGTGGTCGGATTACCGAAACTGTCGGGCAATGTGGAAATTCATTGAAAAAACCAGCCTCGGAAAGTTTCTGAATCCATCCATGCAATATTCCGTTTCTTACACGAAATTAGTAGCGCAGTTGGAACGAAGTATTTGAAAGTTCGTGGTGTTTAGGCCTTTCGAGTAAACACAGACTTTAGTCTGTGCACAGGCGCGCAGCACAAAACTGTGAGTTACCCGACGTGTGGCTATTTCGGATAAACTGTAATGCCGTATAGCCGAATGTCGGATAATCGGAACTATACTGTACAACAACCGAGAAAAGAAATAGTGTACTGCGATGGGATAGAAAGGTTCGTCAGGTACTAGTATGACAGTTCATAACCTCAGAAAAAGCGTATTCCCATAAACTTTCCAAATTTCAGTGCAGAGAATTATGTCAGCGATCCCCCAAGGCTACATATTTGCTTCGAAATTACGCACGTAAAAGAGAAAAGAAGTGGAAAATAGGGTACGAAATTAAAGTAAACCCTTTTCCTTGTCCTCCTAAAATTATGGATTTTGCATTTCTACAAACGAGGGTCCGTAAACTAAAACAGAGCAATTAGACACATTATGAAACTATAATTATTCAAACATGAAGCCAAATGCCCTTCGTATTCATTTGTCTCATTTGCATACGATTTTTTCCTTCTCCAGGGGCAAAAAATCGTCCCTCTTACTTCTCTACCGCTACTGTGAGAATGAAAGAAACTAGCCCAGGGAGCGAAGGGAGGAAGTTAATAACACACATTAGCATAACTGCAATGCTATGACTAAATTTCATCACCTCATTTAATGATCGTTTCATTCTAAGTATTTTTTTATTATTCTCTTTTTTATACTCTGTCTCTTTCTTTCTTTTTTCCAGTACTCACACGCAAGACCATTAATTCACGCTTTTCTTTTCGCTTTAGACGACGGTACATAAGAGTGACGTCAGTACAGACGGGTTACGCACACCTACGGGAGGCATTCATAGGTAACACCAGTTTCTGAAGCTCATTAACAAAACACAACTGCTCAACAATAATTCAGAATTTCTCAATTTCTAAACATAGTGATGGAACAGCAATGCCACCTGCAGGGGTTATGAACTTAAGTTTGTAATGTCCTATAGAATAATTTTTTAAAATAAAATAAGTTTGGCCCTTTACTTGTTGTAAGATTTAACGTTTTCACAGCGCTGTTGACAAATGTTAAAGTCTTCTATCATGTGAGACAGCAGGTTGGAATAAATACCGATGTTTCGGAGGAGATCGCTGCCTTCATCTTCAGAGTGCAAAAAATCCTACAGGAGTAAGTCTTCCAGGACACTTGGAACCTGGAGAACAAGGCGTTAAACTTCTCAAAAACTCGGTAAATATACTACTGCTACTGTTGCCACTATTACTGCTGCTACACGGACTACTACTACTACTGCTACACTACTACCACTATTACTACTACTACTACTACTACTACACGGATTACTACTACTGCTGCTAAACGTACTACTACTGCTACACGGACTACTACTAATGCTACACGTACTACCACTACTACTACTACTGCTACACGTACTACCACTACTACTACTACCACTACTACTACTACTACTACTACTACTACACGGACTACTACTACTGCTGCTGCTACACGGACTACTACTACTACTACTACTACTACTACTGCTGCTACACGTACTACCACTACTACCACCACCACCACCACCACCACCACCACCACCACAACCTCTCATTTTCACGTAGGGTGATTTTTCTGTTCTAAAGATGGAAAAGAAAGACTAAAGAACAGCTACAATTAGTATTTTATAGGCACATTAAGGCTTACGGTGCTACACTGCAAGTAGGTCCTGTGAAGGGAATGTGGCTTATGAGGAGAAAGAATGTCGTAAAAATAACATCATGATTATTATTATTATTATTACAGCTAGGGCGAAGAGAAAGGACGAAGCTTGAATGTGAGAGCGGTTTTAAACAGGAGAGGCTGCGTACGGTTTACAGAGGCGCTGGATACCGCATGCAAGATGAGAAGCAATGTCTATTAAACAGCTGAATATAACAGATGCAAATGCCTGCTTACCATAGACTTCGATAACAATTAATATTTATGACAGAGTCAATCGAATAACGATCAATGAAGTCACGCTTACTACCGCAGTGTTCCCCTCTGACAACATTTTCCAAATTCTTATAGTACCGCCATCAGCGGAACTGACAGACTTGTAAATTGGACAACGTAACAAACACAAAACAAATTCACGCCTGCAGGCTACGGTGTACAAAAGCTGTAATTGTGGATCGATTTCTGGCAGGTGTTATCTCGTCTGCAAGGGTACCGGACCCTCTCAGGTTCCTATCCAACTGACAGAGGAGCAAAGCGGCCCAAGCTTGCAGCTCAACAACTTTCATCACCATCATGGCATAGTCTGTCTTCCGACAGGTCCTTAGCCTTTTCCAACGCGAATTTCTCCAGCAGACAGTACGATCTTGTGTTTCCTCTTTTCAATTCCAATGCCTTGTATTTCCTTAAAATATGTAGCAGCTTACTTCTGCTTCTTCGTCTTCTCTTCCTTCTTCTTTTCAGTAAAACGTCGTTAGAAGACAGTTCCTACCCAATACGCGACCAATCCAGTTAGCCTACCTTCGTTTTACTGTACCAAGGATGTTCTTGTCTTCCTTGGTACTATCTAACACTTCATTTTTCACAGTCACTCACCTCCATGTAGGGCCCAAAACAAAATGTGTCGCGCTGTACCTCCATGCCCCTGTTTATCCTTATGATAGTGTGCGAAACCAGGGGACAAATGTTCCTGGCGGCACATCTCTTCAGGGACGCTGATTTATTTAATGCGACTGTCGTAATTTGAACACGGAGCTCTTCCGTTCCTTTATATGCTTTTCTTGATATAGACCTACGTATGTATACGCTAAATGCAATACTTCCTTAAACATCGCAGACTGGTACTGATACGATTTTCCTTTTAATTCGCCACGATACCAAAATCTAAATGTGACTTTCCCCCTAATTAAGAACCAGGATACAAAGACCTACCAAACAGTGGGAAGATAGTTCTACGCTTTCTTAACCACGTTAATAGATATGTGTCGTAGCTTTACGCCCCATCTCTTTAACCCATGGAAGAGAACTCCGCCTGCAATCGAGTGGCAGGATGGCGAGCCCCACAGCTAGCCTGGACGCAGTGAAGAAGGCAAATGTTTCCACCAGTCGTGTGATTCGAAACTCGGTCACGCATCAGAAAATCGACAGTAACATAAATTGGTAAAAAAAGAAAAGGTAAATCAGTCCCATTACAGGCCCGAGGTGCCCAGAGGGTTCCAGGAATTAAGGTTCCCAGATTACGTGACAATGGCCCAGGATGGTGGTAAGGTTGTCAGCCCTATGCACCGGCCGCATTTAGCCCCAGGAAATACTCCTGGTACTCATTTCTGTTAGAGGCTGAGTCGACCCCAGGGTCACAGTGCGATCGGAAAGCTTATGTCAATGGAAAATTCCAATGACACCATCTGGAATCGAACCAGCGACCTTCCGATTTCTAGCACAGCATCTTAACCACTGTGCTACCGTGGTCCCCAACATAAATTGGTACAGAAGCTAATTATTCTTACAGATTTGCAAAATGGCGTAGAAGTAGTTCTAATAAGGACGAGATCAGCATCGTATCCCAGAACGTAACCTGCAAGCCACGTCGTGGCTGCAGATTCGAACGTCAGTGGCGTCACGAAGACCCAGGGGCAGACTTTCTTACGGTCCATGCAACGCAGTAAGGTCAAAAGCACAATTCCTTGTTTCCTTACATTTCTTCCATCCAAATCTTTCTTTGGGCTACCATGAAAATACAATCTGGAAGCTTCCCCGAAACGTCGTTAAGTAATTACCAATCAACACGATGTCATACCCCATAAGACTGTAATCATCAGCAATGCTTTGAAAACATCACATCATATATGACCAAAATCCTTCAGAGCAAATTCCCAAACTGTGATCTGTTAAACAGCGGTCTGAGGAGCAGGCATACTGCACACTGCGATAAAAGCTCGTATCGATTTTTTACTACAGTTACGGTTTTTTTTTTATTTCTTACTGTCTTCGAATGTACCACATACTCATACGTCTTCAAAAATTAACTTAATTTGGCTGCCAAAGTTTGGACTTGAGTGTTAACTCTGTAAAACCTAGTGGTCACTATCTGTACCACGAGGTTTAATATTCAAACATACATTCTTCCCACAGAGCGCATGTCTGTGTTTTGTATGGATCTCTCAACAGTCACCTCATTTTTATAGCGGATATTGAGTGTGTTTAATGCACGAAAATGAAGAAGCACTATAAAAATATACAGAAAACAATTTATCACCCAAAACAAATCTAGCAATCTCATAACTAAGTCAACCACCAATAAACACAACAAACAACGTAAGAAACTTTAAATAATAAAGTAAACATATAATAGAAGGAGTAGGACAAATTAACCACATAAGAGAACGACCACCACCAAAAACACATATAATTAAAGTTCATTTTAGTCTTTAAAGCGTTGAAAAGTACTTCATAAATATAATTTCGTACTGTTATAATTACATACGTGCGAGCTTTGTTACCCAATACTTCCCACATAATGTAAAACAAGATGGTGGCCACCCGAAAAACCACGATAAGTGATAAGCAATGAACTGAGAGATGGAGAAGTAATATTCTATAAGGATATATACCATAACGACCTCACAAATTGTGTGTTACACATAATTTTATGTACCTGAAATCTGTCCTAGAGAAAACTACACACACGAATGTATCATAACGGCATACTCATGAACTTTAGGTTTCCTGTCAGCCTTATTATACAGCATAGGCTGCAATGAGACAACTGAAGGCTCTCAGGTGTAACTAAGTTCTGTTTTAGTGTTCTGTTAATTCGTGGTGTTTTATGCAAAGGTGTTTATACTCATTATCCCAAGTTTTAAACAACATACGTAAGGTTATCGGAGGGTCGACAGATAAAAGCACACACAATTTCCCATTAAGAGCTGTTAACATTTTGAATATATTTATTTTAGAATTAATATTCAGTAAAAAAAACCTGCCTTGCAGACACAGCTTTATGTGTGTGGGTGTTTTTTTTTTAATTGAAATATGTACACCTACAGATAGAAACCAGTAATTAGAGGCGAGAGTTGGTCTCACCGTTGAAACAGCAGTACTCCAGTGCAGAAAATGAGAATTCGAAAGAAATATATGGAAAGTAAAAAATTCGGATGGTTACACAGATGACGAGACTACAAAATAGTGTAGTGCGCGCACGTACACACACACACACACACATATACAGAGACACAAGTGATGCGAGTGAGCAATATGGCAGGTGCAGCTCCCTATCGCAGGGAGTGATGTAGCATCAGAATAACCAAGCATGAGAACAATAATTTACGCTATATTAGTTTTCGATATGTGTATATGTGACCATAGTTTTGTTTATCCAGTTTATATCATGATAGATACACATTGCCTTTATATAGTGCGTATACACCCTAAACACGCTCTGTGTTTGAATATAATAATTTGAATATTGTTGATAGGGCTGTTAAAACACGCGGGAAATATTTCAGGGGGTTTAGCAGCGATGGCGAATTTCACGACACAGATGGGAAGGGGGTGGGGGTGAGGTTTTCAGCCGAGTAGAGGGGATATGACTGGTTTGCCTCATTTATCTACCCTGTGTTGGTACTGTAACAGATTTCGATGCTCAGGAGTTCGAACAGCCACTAGTGTGCTCGAAATCATGTTTAATGGTTAGTGTATGACGAGAATTATGGCTTCGAAAACATTTTTTCTCGCCTGTGAAGGGGGCTGGAAATGTATGTCAATTCTTTGTTGTAACAATACACAGTTTTTGCTGATAATGCAATAACAATGTGCTTTGTAATGTGAAAATCAGTAACGCGTAAAGCGTTAATTTACTGCATTTAACGCTTGAAGTCTGGTGGTTGGTATATTTACCAGCAGGTACCAGGGTGCTGATAAGTCCTTAGCCCGACCAGAAAGGAAACAAGCTCGGAAGCATGCCAAGGACGCGCACGATTTCAACAACATGGAGACGCGAGCTGTCACCATGTTTTTTTTTGCAAGGCAAGGAGCCGAAGGAAATTCATGGCATTCTGACGGAAATATTGGCTTATTTCTTTCCTGGTCGGGCTAAGGACTTATCAGCACCCCTGCAGCATACAAGAAACTCCATTTTTTCTCACTCAGTGTAATTATGTTGTGTGTGGCTCTCGTACAACCAACAGCGATTATTTCCCTATACAACATTCATGCCTTGTTCTTTCTAAAGAACACACGATTCTCTGTGAGGTTGGAACTGTAACTTTATTATATTGTGTATACTAATTTTAATCTTCACTCAGTTTTCCCCTTTCAGTATCATTCCACCAACGCTCTATACACATCTCTTAACAGACAGAAAAAACGGGCGAACACCTTGGACATTCCCACGGCACTGAATCTCTGTCGTTTAAGATGGGAAGTATGAAAATACAAACTTATTGCCACTGTTCATTATTCAGCACTTTACATAAAAACATTACCAGCGACATGCATGTGTATTTATCATCACTAGGCATTACACATCATGTGATCTTTTTTATATTATTCGTGACTAAGCATGTCACCCCTCAGAAAGGTCCGCATGTTACTTATGCAATTAAACGACTGTTACACGTGACATTTGGACGTCAATATGGGCTTTGGCGTCACGGAGTTCTAGGTTATGACGTCATACTGGGGGGTAGGAACTATGATTGAAGGGATTCTCCAATCTAAGAATGTGTTACCAGCTGTTACTCCTATGCGGCAGTAGCAGTTCGGATATTTGCATCCCCCATCCATCTCAAAACTGTAAAATGCGTCGCCTGCGGGACACAATGCTTTCTTGTCCGGCACCTCAGTAATTTTCACTAGGCGACAAATAAAGTTTAATGTTAAGCACACAAACATTTAAGCTGAAATTTGTATATTAACACTTTGCGAAACACTCTATGCCAGGCCTTTCAAAAGTCAGAAGAGGTTGCGCACAACACACGAAATCCAGCTGTTTACCTTCGGCCTCAACACGTGGTGTCACATTCCTCGTCTTTCTACATTTGTACGTGCTGAATGTAGAAACACGCAAGAACGTCAGATACTGCTTGTATTTAATTTTTCAATTTTTTTTTTGGGGGGGGGGGTGTACTGCGCAACATAAATAATAAGCTCGCACCTGGGGAAAGAGACTGAAATACTGAGTGACCGATTTTTTTTAAAACCTTCTTCGACAGTAAGGTTCAAAATCACGCACAAATACTTAAGCAGGACATCTTCGAAATCACTTAGTGATCTTATATGATGCCGAGTAAGCTTAAACATAGGGTGCAGTGCAACGGGCAGACAAGTCTTTGACCTGGGAAAATGCTTTCATTATTCCGTAAGAATGTTCGCTGCAGTGTGCCGAAAGGGATGCAATAAAACCTTATAAATATCAAAACGTGACCAGACGACATCATGAAGGTTTGCGCGCCACGTGGTTGGAATGCCGGCTCTCTGCGACATCAACATGTTAGACAGACAGTACATACTTAGTACATACTTTTGTAAACTTTACCGTCTGATCCAACAAAGTGGGTCTCTCTTGAAATAATGTGAAATGCCAACTTGATGCAACAAGGTAACTTTATTGATAAATTCTTAGCTCGAAATGTTTCGTGTACATACGCACATCATCAGGAGCATTAGATGTTGAGTTGCAGCATATTGTTTTTTGTACCGAGTTTTTGGATGGGTGGTGGTCTTGAGAGCCGCTGCTTGGGTCGTGTGTACGGTGCGGATGGTGCACCGCACCGTACACACCGTACACACGACCTACGCAGCGGCTCTCAAGACCACCACCCATCCAAAAACTCGGTGCAAAAAACAATATGCTGCAACTCAACATCTAATGCTCCTGATGATGTGCGTATGTACACGAAACATTTCGAGCTAAGAATACATCAATAAAATTACCTTGTTGCATTAAGTTGGCATTTCACATTATTTCATGAGGACGATGCACGGTCAAAGAACCCTCAAGATAGGTCTCTCGTCTTACAACGGACCAAGTTGCACATTTATCCTAGAGATGAGACCATGCTGTCTCGAAACGTCGACCACCGTCACTCAGTGACGCCGCACTACGAGGGGACATCTCAACTGCTAAGCTTCGAAAGCCTGAAAAAGTCGCACTGATCTCGCTTGCCTAATTTTACATGCTTAGTTCAAACATGTGGCGGATTTCGTTTCCGGAGAGGTGGAGGTGTTTCCACAGCAGGACTTAACCGTGGAACGAGGATTGAATAAGCTGTTGTGCAGAACCGATCGGAGGTGAAGTGCAGTTCAAGGGGGCTGGGCGTAGGGGAAGAAATGTCGGTACAAAGTTCTACGTTATGAAAAGGTTTAACGGTGGGCAAGAAAAGCACCGGTGCAGAATTCTGGTTAGAAATTCCATTTAAAAATACATTTTGAACATGGAGGAAATGTATCTTACGGAAATGTATTAAACGAATGGAAGTGGATGGAGATAATTAAGGAGCACCTGCAATGGAGGAGGGGGGGGGGTTTGAAACAGCGACGATGAACCACGAAATTCCACTAAAAGTCAAGTTTAGAAAAATCAGTTTAAGAACTTAAATTGCCCATAACAACATTACAGGTCAAACAGTTATACAAAAGTAGTGACCACTATAAAGCCAGGTTGAACAACTATCACAATGCAGTAGTCTATTCATTTTTCATTATTTGGAACTAGTAAAAACTCGTAGTCAAAAAATTGTCGCCTTTTATGAAAGTGAATGTTCATTGCAGCTAGCACTCCCTCCTCCTACCCCACCCCACCCCCAAAATCCAAAATGTGCGAGATGAACTGCGAAGTCTTGTAATAACGTGTACTTCATACACGAACCAAATTTATCATTAACACGCTGGTAAAGAGTCATTCGACAGCTACATGGTTAGGATCGTGCGAGCCATCATCAGGTTCCGATAAAACAAGCTAACACGATTACGCATATCATTAACTATGCAAAAGGACTTTGTGTGTGTTTCGTATCCACCAGGTTAGCCCGATGGTCGCTAACGGAAGCCGAAACATGTAGTTATCGACTGCCTGAGTCTATTAATGGTAAGCCAGCTGTGTTAAAAGGATAAGTATTTACAAGGCTTCATAGTTTAATCAGTACAGCAGAATGCAACACGTAATAGTATGAACAAGATAAACCCAGTCAACATCGCCATTTTGTAAGACCCTTTTTAAAAATACTTTTTCAATTGTTTCTAAGTCTTCCAGGTGGCACCTTTTTTTAATGTATTCCAAAAACAAATTTGTATTAATTTTCAGCTCACCAATATCATCCTCCTGCACATGATTGCCCTAAAACTTCCTGACAGTTCCCAATTATGTGTTGTGTGTCATTATATACTATTAAGTCTTATGTGGTTTACTCCCGCATTGTTATTCCGTTCGTTAGATATTACCGCTGTCCTCTGCATGCTGCTTTTCGATACTCTCAATCTGTCTTCTTCGTCTCCTGCACAGACCGACTATTCACACACAAAGCAAGCAGATACAGACATCGTTTCGTGTACGTTCATCTTAAAGTTTTCGACAGGAAGCGGGAAGAAAATATTCCTCCTACATAGTCTGCACTAAAATTCTTGGAGAGTGTAAATTTGGCCTTCACAGTCATTTCTAAACAGGCTATATGAACGCCTACCATTTCACAAGAATCTATTATCTATTTTAATGTTATAACTTCGTTTAGAATTCTGTTCATGAGACATGACCATACAGTATGAATGGCGGGGTAGGCTATCATAAACGTAACTACTGGTTCGCACAATCCAGTCATTCATCCATTCACTCATTCATTCATTCATTCATTCCGGTCTGTCTTGCGACACGTTCATCCAAAGCCAGTTCTCCATTCTGTGCAATCCTGTGCTTCCTCTTTCAGATTCCAGTATCTTTTCTTTACGATCAGCCACTAGCTGCTTACGTCTTATTCCCCGCCTACCAGTCCCTTCTATCTTTCTTTAATAATGTGTTTTAGAAGGCAGTTTCTACGCAAGGAGTGACTAACACATTGAGCCTTATTTCATATCATTATGTGCAGAACATTCCTTTCTTCTCTGACTTATGTAATACTTCTCAATTCTTCACACGATTGGTCGGAGTGATCTTCTCCATCCCACTCCAAACCACATTCCAAAACTAGTGACAATAGTCTTCTTCTCACAGAATACCGCTTTTTCCATGGAAATCCAATAAAAATTGCCAATTTTATTTACATACTTTCCAGAATAGGGGATGGGGAGGAGGGAGCTGCCATTTCTTCGTTATGCGGTACGCTTGTTCCGTAGTGTGTAACTGGGTCGGCCATGCTTCCATTTTCCATCCGCTACGACATGTAACGTCCGGGAACGGTCTCGATGTTTACTTTCAGATAAGGGCCCTTATATATAAACTTTTTTACAACAGGTGTGTTTATTTATTTTCGCTGAAAAAATTATGAAATCCCATGACGCATCGCCAAATGCGGGTGTACGTTTTAATTCCAGTTTTCCTGATGACTTCGCTGTAAATGAAACATCATCTTCTTTCAAGTAAGGGAGCTCAGTTGAAACCTGATGGCACACGGACGGACGGTAGGGGAAGTGAAGGGGGAAAATGCGAGTGGAGTGGGTAGCCAGTAGTCTTGCAGTGTACCTCAGAACATGGTGTATCCAGCATTACTACCATTACTACCGCTGATGCGCACACCTCGGCTGCCAGGAGTCGACTGAACTGACCCCCCAGCCAATGTAAATGGACTCATCCGTTTCGCTGAAAGACCAGATCTGGTTTCTGCGCGTGTGCCATCACGTTTCAAACGTGCTCTACTTCCGAATGGCATATGCATCAAATGTTGAACGACAGGCCAGTATTCGAATCCGATGTATTAAAAATGGTTGAAACGAGGGTAAGTTCAGGTAGGTACCGCCCCAACTCAGGAAGCCGTACGCAGCTGTCGGTTCAGTTACACACTGGAGAGGCCATTGGCGTACTTTCTGTACACTGACCTAGCAACATGGTGGCGAAAAGGAAATTAGAAAACGACAAACAGATGGGGGAAAGGAATTTGGTTGGTTTCACTTTGCTGGACGCTGAGACGGAAAGACAGGTCAGAAGGTACAATAAAGCACAGTCTCTTTCAAATGTGAATTCTTTCTATGGGGTTACGTCAAAGATCAGGGTTATGTTCCTCCTCTTCCCGCAAGTATCACCGAACTGAAGGTACGAAAAACAACCGCCACTGAAACCATCATCGCTGACAACTCGATTATCGTGTTGATGTTTGTAGAATCACAAAGGGTGCACATATAGAGCACTTGTAAGGTATGTAACAAAAACTTGGAGTGTTGTATTAAATAAAAAAATACAATACTCCTATCTGAAGTGTACTGGGTATGACAAATTGTTAAAAACCCGACAATCATTTCGAATAACCCTGTACAGGTTACCTCCACACATCACGTGCAGCACTCCAGTACAAGTACACTATAAATTGGTTGCACTCACACTCAGTTGAACAGTTCCATACGACTATCTTCAGACACACTAGAGGGAAATTCATAATCAGTTTCCCGGTAAAAATTAAGAGATAGCGCCGAAACTTTGGACAAATTACACCCTTCATATTGCAGAGTGCCACATTTTTATATTTTCTCAGATATAAAACGTGGAGAAATGAACA
>Ga0136643_10012913_pt1 | contig 12472 bp, 4 predicted proteins | sample TergutLab28metaG_FD_96883 | JGI IMG/M metagenome (GOLD analysis project Ga0136643, IMG submission 96883) | Labiotermes labralis P1 segment gut microbial communities from Petit-Saut dam, French Guiana - Lab288 P1 (version 3) (version 3) | ecosystem: Host-associated > Arthropoda: Insects >...
CGAACAGGATCTGGACGAAACTCAGTTCCGTACAGATCCCGCTCGCAAGCTGTCAGCAAACCTGTATGACATGTACCATAGCTGTGTGTACAGCGAAAAACTCCTGATGATGGACAGAGGAACTGTCCGAAACATGTAGAGTTTTATTCCAAAAATAAATTTGAGAAATCAGTGAATCTAGTTGGTTTTATTATAAGAATTTATCACGGTGCGCGGTCATCTGAACGTCAAATTTTCCTTCCATTTGAGAAACAGTGAAGGAAAGAAAGGGATTCAGGAAGAAGAAAGTAACAGGAAGTTGAGGATGTTCCACATATATAGATATCACCTATAGCAGCACGGCATGCTCAGATACGCTGCAGACAAGTTTACCTTTGCTGCTGCCATCGTTACACTTCATTATTACCCACGGGTGCACAAATTTCGAGCGATGGTCACCACGGGAACAAAATTTTGTATGGTGGGGCCTAATAATGGTGGGTTCGCATTATGAAACTCGCTTAATGTCACCCTTGAGTTTGAGGTGGTTCCTAGATTTGGGGGAAATTTATGAACCCCTTTCACTGACTATTATTAAAATAACAATCGTTGTCAAATCGTAAGCATTTACTACACTTGGTTACGTCTAAACATATTTGACGATGCTTAGTTATAACAAACACGATAAGTGAATATAAGGTCTCAGGATTTTCCCCAGACACACAATGCCCGGTGCTTGAGACTAGCTCTTTCTGAGGGTCTCAACCCTGTGGTCTCAACTGGGTAGCAACCTTTATATCTGATAATGAAAACCGATCTACCTTCCGTAACTTTACGTTTGGAAGAACCCAAGACGGATGACCGAAGCCCAAAATAATAGCCGTGTTTGAACAAACTTCGTGATTTCTGCAAGTCACGGCAGGCTACACAAGAAGGTCGGATGGTAAAGCAGGGCAAAGTTGCTCTGTGCAGGCCACAAAGACATTATCTCCAGGACACAGCCCGCTATGTCCCCTGAATAGAAGGCCGGGTGGGCACAGGGCGGTTTGGACGCTTTGAAGTACAAAATAACCCCTGACCTTGTCCGGAACCGCATTACAATTTGTCGGACGTTAAGCCCCAGCTAAGTCACTGCTGGCTGTGATAGCAGTCATAACATATATTATATAGATTTATATTATTATTATATATATATATATATATATTTCCCCACGACGCAACAGCCGCTAGTGGGCCAGGGCCGCCTCATTATCGAGGTTTCACAATCACATTCAGGCACACCACACTCGGTAGGACTCATCTGGACGAGTGATCAGCCAGGAACAGAGACCTCTACTTGACAACATACGATAATTACAAAAGACACATATCCATGCCCCCAGAGGTATTCGAACCCGCAATCCCAGCACGGGAGCGGTCGCAGACTCACGCCTTAGAGTACGCGGCCACTAGAATCGACATGCATATCATTTAGTTGAAGAAATCTTCGCGAAATCAGACTCACTGAACGCCCCAGAATGCAATGAGAAAATAATATTAAACTGGACCTTAGGCGCTTAAAATGTGAAGGAAGCAAGCACTGAGTCTGGCTCAGGATCATTTCCAGAGGTAAGTTTTACTAGTAGCAATGGTGAAACTTCAGATTTTGGTGTTAACATTATTTAATTACTTTAGCCCAATATAGTCGTTTAATCACAATGTAATTGACATGCATGTTACTTAATCTGTTGGCAGGCTACTAACTATGCGGCTAATTCGTCAGTCAGCGGTCGCTGTGTTATTTAGTTAGTTGCCCACAGACTGAATTGCTCTCTCGGTTACTTCCGACAGCCGCATCTACTACTGAAGTAATGTAGCTCGTAATGAGGTACGATAAATGATGCGTGGAAGAATGAGGGATGCGGGTATGAAGCAAGTGCGGACACACAGACATGCAGCAACAAGTACAGTATTAAAATGAAGCAAGTGCCATTTGGTTAACGTTGCACGGTACATCAGCTATGTCTGAGAAGATGCGGGTAAGACAGCGCAGCGCTCTCGTGCTGTTTCCCTCGCCGACATTCATAATGCAGCAGGCTCAGCCCCGTGTTATCTCCTCTCATTCTTCAGTTCATAATTACAGCACCGTCCCACAGCCTCAGCTCCCACGGCACTACACGGTCATGAATCTTCGTTTTTACACTGTCTGTCGATCTTACCTTCGGTCTGTTCTTTCTCCCTGCAATTCTTTGATCCTTCATCATCTTTCTGTTTCTATTTTCCTTCCTTCACTACTTCGCCCTTTTTCCGAGTTCTTCCTTTATTTTTGTATGTTTAACAAAGGCAAGGATAAATGCATGACACGGAGTTCGTGACCGGTATTCTTCGTCAGATATAATCAGGGCGATCAAACGACGGAGGATGAGATGCGTGGGGAATGTTTCTAGCATGGGAGAAAGGAGAAAGGCATACACAGTTTTGGTTGGAATATCTGGAAGGTCGTATGGAAGAGAATGACAGGATAATCTTAAACTAGATCTGAAAGAAATGAGACGGGAAGGTGTATGTTGGATCCAGCTGGCTCTCGTCAGAACGCTAATTAACATTCGAATTGCGTAAGATGCTGACTAGCTGCATATATACCAGATTTTTTGGGGGGGGAGAAGACTGCTGCATGTAGACAGTGTAATAGACAACCAACCAACCAGTCAGTCAGTCAGTTAGTCAGTCAGTCAGTTAGTCAGTCAGTCAGTTAGTCAGTCAGTCAGATAGTCAGTCAGTCAGTTAGTCAGTTAGCCAGTCAGTCAGTTAGCCAGTCAGTCAGTTAGCCAGTCAGTCAGTTAGCCAGTCAGTCAGTTAGCCAGTCAGTCAGTTAGTCAGTAAGCCAGTCAGTCAGTTAGTTAGTTAGTCAGTCAGTCAGTCAGTTAGTCAGACAGGTAGTCAGATAAATATCAGCTCATTAGACAAACCATCTTAACTTCTAAGAAATGCGCATCAAAACCACACACACACACTCATTCCTAAGAACGGATCTGACATACTGTTTCAAAATGGTGGCCACATTTCCAGCCGCTGTGGGAATACTGTTTCCTGAGGCGGGCATCGGTTAGAACGGAACTCCCATCTCTGACCTACTCCATACCGCATCATCAGCTCGTTACATGCGATGGCGTCATCTCAAGCAGGAAATTGAGAACTCGGTTAAGACGAACTCTCATCACCTTCACGCCCTCACATCGCCTTTATGTGGGACATGATAAAAACACAATTTCATTTTCCAAGCGGTTCTCAGTTTCTATGGAAAAACTATCCCTATTTAGTCTCAGACTGGTTTTCTGCCGATGTGTCGTAGTTTATTCGACGGAACTTTGTCAACTATACACGTTACATGGCGTCTAAGGCAGAAATGGTCATTGCGAAGGAATGAGTTGTACATTTCACACCACTTACACAATACTATACACATTACCTTTTTCAAGACCACGTTATACATACAAACTACTTCGCTGTGTCATCAAATTTCATCCCTGATGATAAGGACTTTCAAGTTATTTTTCCACTTTCTTGCAGGTGGGAGGGGGAGACACGGAAAGTATCGCAATATGAATAATGTCACGTGCACGCTCCAGCAGTGTTCCGCATGCCCTACAGCCCGCGCAGGGATCCCTCGCCGACGTATCGCTGTTAGCAACTTCAGACATTAACCACAAGCAACAGGATTTTTTACGTCACTGTAAGATTCACGTATTCTGGGATGTGATGTGTCGTACTTCCCGACGTTTCGAAGGCCTGATCCTTCGGTATGTGGGGAACTACTCGCATAAGGAACCAGCGTCAAATCTCAGCAGCCTTAAGCCTTCAGCAAAGCCGCTGTCTGAACCCCCAACTCGCACCACTGTGGATATATCAACGGACAGAACAGGAAACCAACATGGAAGGACCGACCTGCGTTCGTGCGTGCGTGCGTGAGTGCGTGCGCGTGTGTTAGTTTTATACCCTAGACGTCAACGGAATTGAAATCCTAGCATTAAATTTGACGTCAATACAGCAATTAGGTACCAGGAGAACAGATCGTCAAAGGCACCTAGGTTCAGGAACGGACGCTCTTCTGCCTTGCCTTCTATATAACAGCCTACAAACTCATTACATTAGTTATTGCGAGCTTTTTGCATGAAGGTCATAAACTGAACATGAACGCAAAATGGGAAGTTTCATCAACAAAGCCACTGAACGAACTGCTTTAACATTGACTGCTGGTTCATAGTTCCTGTACTACTGGTACTTTACACTGTGCTCATTTCATCGATAGTTTTAAATATCCTCTTCTTGTTAGAAACCGAAGCGTGATAAGAAATACGAATATCCAAATATGATCAAAGTCAATCCTTAAAAACAAAGAAAACAATACGTACCGAGTGATAACAGTAATGTGATTGACTTCCCAAAAAATTAGTGTAATTAACATGAAGGCCAGGAACGTAGCCGAATGATACTGTACGGAGCCCATTTAAGTATACAATTCCATTCAAGCCTCGCTTGACTGCAGCGCTTCCTCACCCTACAGACGCTTGTGGTTCTCATCTACATGTACTGTCAACTCGGACAATGCTACGGAGATAAGCCAAACCGAGTTCAACCATGAAACCTGGGCTTCATAAAAAGCCGAACAGTACTGCATTTTGGTCACGATGCGACCTTGCCAGAGTTTGAAAGACGAGGTCTGTGACCCGGGATAACAGCTGATGTTATCGCAGGCACGGACTTTAGCCCCTTTATGGCAACTGCATTCGAGTTAAGTGCTACATGTACTGTATTTGCCCGAATTTTGTGCTCCTTCTAATATAATGCGAAACCCTATTTCGAAAATCAAAATTATATCGTTTCTAACACCGGTTGTTCAAAATTTACTGAGGCATTCTTTATATTAAACACTGAATTGGTACAAGGGGGCTCTTACCCCGACGGTAGAGCGACGGAACCCGAATCCGACGTAAGGCCCCCAAATAATTCGAAGATCAAGAAAGCATGGAGCTATAATTCCATTCCCCCACACGCCTTCAGAGGAACGTTACCTTTCCCTTTGACTCAAGTGCCGTTGTAACGTGTTTTCAGGAGCTGAAAGCTGCCTCCAAGTTGGACAGTTTTAGTAAAAGAGAAAACATTACCTCCACTGTCAAGTTTTTCTAAGCACACCAAGTTCATCTGCACAGTAAACTTCCATTGAAGTGCATAGCAATAATTTATAGTTTACTTACGTGGAAATTCTTACAAGCTTTTCTGAGAAGTTTTGATGTGGCATGCTGTTCCATTCACTCGTACGTAGGCCAGACATACAGTGCTTCATCGTTATATTACCTTCCTTTCCTCTTAGTAGGAACAAAAACTGGCAACATACTGAATATTGTTTTAAATTTGTGGTCATGGACAAAGTGATGTGGATTACTGGAAGGAGAGAAAGGGGTGTGGAAGACATAAATTCTCGTAAAGAAATATTACTTTAGATGGGTTCTCGATTCTGAATTAGAAATGCATATCACATTTTGGCAGGTAGACTTCTGGACTAGAATCCACTTGAGAAACCTGTGTTTATATATGAGGGTCAAATAACTGCTGTTACACAAATAATCTGACCAGGAGGAGTGGACTAAAAGTGACTCAAATTGGTGTGCAATGGTGAGGTTCTGTTAACAAGGTGACGAATCTTTGACGTAACGTCATACGATTTCTTGATCGGTTCAGCCATTATGTGCTTCTAAAGTGCAGCTCTGCAGCATGAACCACCAGTTCCCTTATTCTGATTTTTCAACACCAAAGTGTGTGGAATGAAGTCTTGGAAATGAGTCAGGCAGAATGAAGGTACATTATTAGCTATTTCAAAAGACAGGCGTGAGAGGTGCATTTCAGTACGAACCCCCCAAGAATAAAGACGAAAAGGAGAGAAATAGGCATAAATATTAAGATAATTTAGTAAACATATTTAGAGATGAAGGGTGTAAAGACACAGACTAATTAAATAGGTCAGCATTAGGTCGAATGGGGGACGTCGGTGACAACAACACAAGTTCCTCTCATACCTTTAAAGCAGAGAATTTCTTGACCAGCTTAACAAGTAATCACTACGTAAGGGAGAATTTGAACCGTCGAATCGTTTGGGCAGGGAGAGAGGGGAGGCATTTCTGTTACATGAAAACGGGTAATGACATGAATATTATTTAACATGATGCCGTATAGTTAGGTCAAGAGATCATCGAACGCTGCGGGGGAACGTACTGCCCCCATCTTCACGGTAGACCTCCCACCAGACTACACGGCATTAGAACTCAGAACATTGTAATATTCATTTTTTTTATCGTCTACCCGTTACGTTTGTTAATCAACGTCCATATTCGTCGGCATTCTTTTCCACGCATGTCGTTGTAAAATCTATCTGAAGATGACCAAAAACAGATGAAATACGTAGTATACAAAAATTGAATGTTCTAAAAGTTGTGCTCCCACTGGCAATAAATACAGACATATACATTCTTATAATAAAACCAACTAGATGCACTAATTTCTCAAATTCATTTTTAAAATAAAATTCTACATGTTTCGGACAGTTTCTCTGTCCATCATCAGGAGTTTTTCACTGTACACACAGCAATGGTATATGTCATACAGTTCATATGTCATACCATTGATGTGTGTACAGTGAAAAACTCCTGATGGTTGACAAAGGAACTGTCCGAAACATGTAGAGTTTTATTCCAAAAATAAATGAGAAATTAGTGCGTCTAGTTGGTTTTATTATAAGACTTTATCACGATTCACGGTCACCTGAACGTCAAAGACATATAGATATTCACTTCAGCGAAAACTCCAAGTCAAACAGGTAATGTAACCTTGAACTGACTACCCATTTCTAATATATTTTACAATAAATTAGCACAGCATAGAGCAACAGCAAAAATTACACGAGCTAGTCTCGAACTGCCAGCCCTCTCCCTGGCACATCTTAAAGTACATAGACATTAACTACGAGAAATTACTTGACAATCAAGATGCGCTTCAATAAGAGTACTTGTTGCTTAACGCCATTACTGTATGCAGTGTTCACCTATAACAAAACACAATCTCCTTGTCCAAGTCCCCAACACCACGTACCTCAATGCAGTGAACGTGGTGCACCGTCATGAAGCCAGAAGCCATACAAGCTTACCTGAAACACAAAAAATTGGTAGCGTTGATAGTAGTTAAATGCATATTCGGGGACATAAAAAAATGTCGAAAGGCGAAGCCAGATACTTGGTTTCAAAGATTTATAATTTCAAAGGCTGTACCAAGGAGAGCGCACGAGGAAGTTCGCACCAGTTCAACCGAACTGTTACTTCTAAGTTCAAAACATGGAAGCAAGTCCGACAGGACACGTACAGCGCAAATAAGAAACAACAGATCCTTCACAGTCCTGAGAAGCTAATGCAAAATAGTAAATGCCAATTGAACAAACGAACCAGTAGTTGAACGTCCGCGACATAGCCCTGGTTTGTTACCTTGTTTACTTTTCTAAGTTTATTGTTTAATGACGCAGTCAGTCTCTGAGATTATACACCGTCAGTTTTGAATGAATAAGAATGGCGCGTTCTGACAGATGTGCATCAACATTTCAGTAGATCATGCTACCCCAGTCTGGGTAGACCAATTCCAGTTTCCACTACCTTACTTGGTGTCACATACCAGATTACACGGAAGTCTTCATGTTCTTGGTTTAAAGCTGGGTGCTTACGGTATGTACCAACTGCCTTAATATCTAACACAGAGTACGACTACTTTCGTACGACTGTCACAGCAAGCGGTCATTATTTTGCTGAACCGCATCAACCCAATGGTCTTTATGGTTTCGTGCAAGGGAGTAACTAGAATTTCTGAATCTTACTGCCATGGACTTCATATTTAAAATGTTTAACCCTTTACAGACGAAGCGCAGACTGTTTTATTAAAAGGCCCAGTTCGTACTGCGCAGTAAATACATTTCAACTCGGTTATAAAAACCGGTCAGTTTATGATGTAAGTGGCACACGTCGCTGTTTGTTCTCAGATAACTACAAAATACACAAATACGGTGTGGGCAGAGCGTACGATTCTTGAATGTTAAACTTGTTGGTGCATCACGTAACCAGTAGGCTTTAAAGAGTCTATTAAGCAATGCCAATTAGATATCGAGTCGATATTGTAAGCAAACCAGTAAGTTAATTCGATTTATAATTTATCCGGGCCGTCAGAAATGAAATCTGTTACAAAAAGCATGCCCAGGAAGGCAAACTAAAAGTGTATCTGGCACTGAAACACACGGAAGAAGGTCCCTGCCTTAGGCTGAGCCAGCTGTAGAGGTGCGTCACACTCGACTGATACAGAGCTAGTTTTCTGCATCCAGCACGCGCGCGGTAAATACAACACACACCTCCAGCTACACGCAATGACAAACCAGCCAACTCAGCCATCTAAAGAAACATCTACCGACATCTACCTATGAGATTCATCAAGGAACTAACAACCTAACGCGTAATTAGCTAAACAGTTAAATAACTGAAATAACCAACTCACTAACAAGCTAATAATAAACTTGCCATCTTATCAAACAACTGGGCACCGAACCACACAACTGCACAGCTAATTACTTAAATAAATTCCTATATTTCTCAGTAGCCCAATCAGTAACTAATAATCACACAATTAATTAAACTAATTAACAAATTATTTAACTACTAAAGATATTTAATACTTAATCGATCAAGTAATTAACATATCTAAATTCTAGAGTAAAATGAGACTAATAAGGAAATTCTATTCTTGCAATAAAGCCAACAATATGCACTATTTCTCAAATTTACTTTGGTAAAGAACTCTACATGTTTCGGACAGATCTACTGTCCATCATCAGGAGTCTCAACACTGTATACACAGTAACAGGTATTTGTCATGCTAGATATATTGACTGTCTGCTTATTTACGTTGGGTGTTTGCTAGCAGACAGTCAACATAACTAGCATGACAAATACCAATTGCTGTGAATACAGTACTAAGACTCCTGATGATGGACAGTAGATCTGTCCGAAACATGTAGAGTTCTTTACCAAAGTAAAGCTGAGAAATAGTGCATCCCGTTGGCTTTTATTATAAGAATATCTCACGACGCACGGTCCTATGAATGTCAAAAAAGGAAATTCTACTAAATGTCCCAGAAAGGATGTTTTATATTAGAGATGTCATATCTACATCAGCGTAATGCTCGTACGTAGTTCAATTAAAACTGCAGAAAACGTAAATTTCATTAACTTTACCAGACAGCGACAATATAAAATGACAGATTAAAGGACAGTTAAAATAGGTCTCTCGTGGGTCCCCTGTAGGTACACCCTGTTCAAGACCACTTCCTTCTTTTCCTTCCCAATAATCACTCATTACGATCCTTACATTCACTCTACATTACTCTCGAAGTTCAAAATCCGTCGTTAAGCAGCCTACTAGATGTATAATGGATTATGATGTATATTTTTTTAACTGCAATTGGGTTGACACCCAGTGGCAGTAGTACAGTACACATTTACACACAAACAATACACAGAACAACGCAATCGACACAAACAATACATAGAACAACACAATTAACTAATTGGGAAGAGTGCGGACCGTACCCCGTCTTTGCGAGTTACACCCTGGCATTTGCCTTAAACTGAGGAAAAAGCACGGAAAACCCTCAGTCAGGGTAGCCGATGAATGCCAGTTGGCACGATGAAAACAGAATATACAGAATAGAGCATACATGACAATAAGAATACATTATGAAGGGATGGTGGTGGTTCTGCAGATTTGTTACAAACAGCTAAAGTTGTTACATTGCATTACATTACATTACAATACATCTTAACACCAGCTCAGAACAAACTAGGCCTAATGCAGGAATGTGCAAATAATCTCCCGGTAGATCCAATTCATTGGAGAAGCGATATAATGAAACGCTGCTTTACACGATTCTGCACTCACAGAAAGCAACTATGTCCTGCAATATGGCCACCAACAGGCGGGAGGAATAGGGGGCTGTAGAGGGATGTAGATAAATAACGCATCACAGAGTAAGCTGTACCTTGGGGGAACATATTTTATGCTACATGATACGTGTTCCTACGTCGGAGCCGCATCTCAGTCACACTACAAAATATAAGGGAATGCTCTTCACCTTTGCTCACGTCACGTGTGAACTCCGACATCATCGTTTTGGACCTTCACTCCCACCTCCACAAACAGACTAAGATATAAACGAACTCCCTTGCGTTATGACCAAGGGGTGACAAAATACTAAACGCGTTTTGGAGCTCAGTTACACCTAAGGCTAAGTCAGCGGACAGAAAATACATGTTGCTGTTTGGCAGAAAACGACGAACACAAGAATGTTTGCTGAAACACTGTCTCAAAATCATACACGACATACAACACAGGATAAAACAGGCAACATGTTTCGGCTAATGAAGCCATCATCAGGCCTTTTTTGATAACAATAAAATGACACTAGTAACGGAAGGGGTCTATTTCAGTAATAATATCATTTACTGTTCTCAAAATGGCCTGAGGATGGATTCATCAACCGAAACATGTTGCCTGTTTTATCCTGCCTTACATGTTGTAGATGACGGATTTTGAGGAAACATATCTGCAAATGAAAACACAATGGGGATGAGCCATGTGAAAATAGAAAAATGCTCGCTTTCAGAATCTACTTTATTATCGTCTATCATCTAAAATATACATATTAAAACGTAAAGCTAACACCTGACACATTCCACTGTTTCTGTGTGAAACTTCGCGCCTCACCATGAGGGAACAAGACAGACGGAGAATGTAGGAGAAGGGAGTGCAGAGAAGAACACGTGTACCTAGACCTGTGGGAAGGGACTAGGAGAATTTGGGATAAAACTGCGTAATTAAGACACTCACAGTTTGTGCTCCTCAGCAAACACTATAACGGCGATCAAATCAAAGAGGCCGATACTATTACAGTGCATGATACAACAACAGACTGTGAGAATGACTGCGGATTACATCTCACTCAGAACAGAGACCTCCATCTATTCCCGAGGTTAAGAATGAGTGGATCTATACCTCTACTCCTCCTGTATGCCTTCAGGACGTGGAAAGGGACAACTTCACCTTTCATCACAGACAGAAGTGTACGTGAGGCGTTTGGATAACATGAAATTGGTTCAGAATAACCCACTGTGGACAGCTAATGTGAACACTGGCGTGACATACAGGATTTACACAACGCGGTGAATACATAGTGCATGGTAACAGACGACAGACAAGGCGCCTCAAGAAGACCTTCGCATGGAGTTGGTTCTTCAAACGAGAGAGAAAAATGTGAAAGATCAGACCTTAACGCCAGAAATTCCTGCTGGCAATATTTTAAAGAGAGAATACTTAAGAATGAATGAATGAATGAATGAACGAATAAAGGAATTAATTAATGAAAGAAAGAACGAGAGATGACACGAAAGAATTAATTAAACAATATGCTGGACAAACTGGACAAGCAAACTCCAGTGTTATGAACTCGCATACGTACTCTACAAACGCGATTTGAGCTGTCTTCAGCACCTCACAGGTACTGAATTTCATGTACTGCAGTTATTGAAACAGCCGTCCCGTCCACAGGCAGAACCTTCATACAGGGCTAGGCAGACAGAACCAACACCGTGCTCTATGCAAATGCATAGGACATAACACTGCATTCTATGAATCCCTGTAACTTTTATTCTACTCATGTGAATATTAAGATAAGCCTATAATTTATGCACGTCCTTAAATACTGTAAACCTTAACTCCGTAATTGCTACGTTATTTGCATCGTAGCCCAGTACCTTGTGGGTTTTATCTACCCTCTCCATGGCCTTTGTAAAATAAAGTTTTATGACTATCAGACGAGTCCAAAAGCTTCTTTAATTCTTCCGTAAGGGAACTGCGTAATACTGTATATGGTAGCACCCAACCAACTCGAAAACAAGCCGACACAGAAACTAAAATCGGTCGATAGGAAAGCCCTTAGCAATACGGACATTCTCAGCTGTTCTCGGCACAACGTTACAATAGTCACGCGAGAAATAAGAGAGTTCAAACTAATTAAAGTGAAAGAAATACAGCCCTGGTAATATTCATCCAACGTAAACGCAGAGTACTACTGATTTTCGTCAAAACATATCAAGCGTTATGATTTATTTAAGCCACCTATTAACTATAACTTCGAAACCATTGGGTTTAAATAACAATTCGAATGTTCGCTGGAGCAACTAACCAAGCAATTTTATGATCTTCCTTTCTAATATGAATAGTTTGTTTATTTTTTTAAGTCATTACGATAAATCAAATAAAAACTAAACTAAACTCCGTGGCCTTAGTCCGCACGCGAACTATACCGACAGAGCGGCCGCCGCCGGTCGGCGAAGTTAGTGCCAACTTTTGCGGATAGAGGGGTGTCACGTGGTCA
>Ga0136643_10012914_pt1 | contig 12471 bp, 9 predicted proteins | sample TergutLab28metaG_FD_96883 | JGI IMG/M metagenome (GOLD analysis project Ga0136643, IMG submission 96883) | Labiotermes labralis P1 segment gut microbial communities from Petit-Saut dam, French Guiana - Lab288 P1 (version 3) (version 3) | ecosystem: Host-associated > Arthropoda: Insects >...
CTTCTTCTTCTTCTTCTTCTTCTTCTTCTTCTTCTTCTTCTTCTTCTTCTTCTTATAAAGCGCTACAACCTATATAAGGTTCTGGCTTGCTTAACTTCTTTCTTCCAACTATCTCTATTCTGTGCTACTTTCTTCCAATTGTGTATGTTTATGCTCTTTGTATCTTCCAAAACATCATCTTCCCAATGTGTTTTAGGTCTTTCAAGTCGGCTTACTGCATATAATTTCTCTTCAGTACTGACTATTTTCTGCCATTTTTTACTTGGATTGCACTTGATATAGATTTACTTTTTTTGACTCATGTTTGTAACAAAAGCCTATGCTGTAGAAGAGGATACTAGATGTTCAATGTGATGATACCACTAGTGTAATCAATCCATAAATGTGACAAGTGACATTGATATCACTTGGAGCTAGCCTTCCACAGAAGGTAAGTGTGGCCATGGATTGTCTGTGCCAAATCACATTAACCCGAAAATTATCAAGTAAATTCAAAATGTGGTGTAAATTTGCAAGTCATGTGAAAGAGAAATCGTGTTAAACAAGACCTGCCTGCATATCATAGAAACAAGCATTTCTGCGTCTGGTTGTGCCATGGGGTCCATGACACAAAATATGCAATTTTTTTCTAATAAGTGCACCTTTTAGAAGCTGATAGTTGCTCAGCTAGTTAGGAAATTCTTTACCTTGTGTGGTGCCTGGAATTTTAGGGTTCTTCTCACAGAATCCTACCACTAGCTGAGCCAGCTGAATCTGCTGCATGTCCTTGCCTTATTTCTTTACATTATAGGAAAAGTAAAGTGGTCTATGTGTGCAGCATGAAGATATAGGGGGTAGAGGTATAGCTCCACACATGGATTGTTGAGGTGAGTGGTAGGCTTCACATGCTGCTGGCATTACCTATGGGGAAAATGGCTCAGGTCCCCTTTGAATAGGAGGGTGGGTGGGCCCCACACCTGTTGTGCACACTTTGAATAACTCTGTTACAAACAAGCCACTAAGTACAGTAATGCAGTCTTGCAGGCTGATTCACATTTTGTTAACAGTATTGAAGTATCCAAACAGAACTGTATGTATGTGTAAGCATGTGTGCAATACTTCCACAGTAATATGCAATTAATACTCTTTTGTTGCAGGTGGATTGCAGCTATGAGTGAAGCTACCATTCTGAAATGAACGAAATAATCATAATCAAGAATGTTGTGTTTTGTTCAATAAATGTGTGACAGAATGTAGCTTGTCTTTCAGAGTGTTTGTGTAACGGTATGTGCTTAAATTGCTACAGAGTAGTGTCAGTAGTCAAAATATATTGTACAGTATTTGTAAACAAAGGAATGTTGTACATTTTGTATTTGGAATGTTATATATAGTTAATGTGCCTCATTTGAGGAGTTCTCCAAGAATGATCTTTTATTGCCTGTCTTTATAAATACTTTTTAACTTTTCTACTTAGAATGAAAACACTAAAACTGAATATTTAAGAATAAAGTTTTATTTCGCATTGTAATTACATTTTACTTTCCCTGTCCTATGGAATGTATGGTCAACTTTAATAACCTTGATTTCATGCATTGTCTCACTGAGGATGGTGACTTATCACTGAAACATGTATGAGTTCATATACGTAGATAATAAGTTGTATGCATTTGTTAGTATATGAAAATGAGTAGGTCAGCTGCCTGCTGGTACCAATGTTGGGTTTGGGGGTCAGGGAGGGCTGAGATGAGAGACAGTCTAATGGTAACAGTGATAATGGGGGAAGGGAATGCCATAGTTGTCTCTGCAGTGATGTGTTTAACCCTTCTATTTTGCTGGGTTTTAAATTCCAATTACTAACAGGATGGAGGAGTTTGAAATTCATAGTACCTACACTTAAATGCATTCACGGCTGTACAGTGCACCAAGACTGGTAGCATGTGAGTACCTCGAGGTCTGTACCTTTCAATGAGGCCGGCAGTGAAAGATCACAAGAATGTGGGACCATATATGTTGTATTGTCATTACCACTTCTTTGTTGACATTAGTTGCTTCAGCTTCAACTATCTGTCTTAACTTATCACTTCAGAAACTTCAACACTGGAAGAGAGTTGCTGTGTCCTCACAGTTCACTGTTTAGTTTGCCACACAGACAGCTCAGCATCATGTCCAGAGTGGTATGACTGGTAGTATGAGAACCATCTGAGAGACATTTCTGTCTGGTCTGAAATGACAAAAACTGATTTCTCTGTTGGCATCGGTGACTACTGAACACTGTTGTGTGATACAATGGAAAATTTCCAATGCAGTGTGCGTGCAAGTAATGGAGGTATATAGAAAACCTGAAGACAAAACGGGAAAGAAGCAAATCCCCTGTAATGAGACTTTACATGATCAAAAATGTTGCAAGCATATAATCACAGAGAAGCAAGAGTCAATAGCCGTCAAGTGTGACATGGGAAAAATGAAGGCAACATGCAACAGTGCCACAGATATCACACTCAGTGTACAATGTGTAGGTGTACTGTCATATTTTGTAGTTCCAGAGCAAAATGCCAGCAGCAAGAAGTTGGAAATCAGACTACATTTTGAATGAATACTGTGATATGTACTTGTTCCTTTATTAGAGCCAGAAAGGGACAGGAGTGTTTTGTTTTATGCAGGCAGTCAGTTGCTAAGATTATATAGCATTGATGGTAGGTGAATGACAATCAAGTATGAAGAATTTGTGGAAGGACAGTGAAGGGGAAAACTGAAGTACTCTGAGGCAAACCTGTCACAGTGCCACTCTTGTCAAACATATGTGCCACACAGACTGACCTATGATCAAACCTGGCAATCCATGATGAGAGGCCAGCAGCTTTGATAATATTTGGAACATCTTTTGAAGGTTACACATTATTTTGGTTTTGAAGGGAATCAAAAACTGTCAAAGAATTAGCAAATGGACAGAACTGACTCCCCTAGTTTATTCTCTCCTTTTGCTTTCAACCGAGTGTGTATTACTGCACAGTTGGACTGATTTCATCATGTGCCATCAAACTATGCAGAATACATTTGATGTAATTATAAATAAAAGAACACACATGACTACAATACTCTAAAACAAGGAAACACAATTTAAAGATTTTTTTATTTCTGACAAATGTAGTGTAGATGGGAAATGTTTTAACTGTGCCATATTCTCAAACTAAAAATAGTGGGTATAGACATATGTTGTTTTCAGGACTACCTGTTCATCTGCCATCACTCAGGAGTATCCGGTGATGTGTGGTGAATATTTTGGGGTCCTGAAAGGGCTGATGCTACAGTCTGTCTCACATGACCTATCTGCTGTGTGGAGTGTGAGGAGAGACACAAGATGTTAGTGACTGGCTACATGAAGCACCCACTGGGACAAGGCAAGAAGAAAAGGGGACAGTGAAACACAGAGACACACCCAATGAAGGGATTCAGTCCAGCAATACCCCCCCCCCCCTCCCAAGAAATTAAAATTTAAAAAACAAAAATTTTGTAGACACATTATCAAACTTTTATGAAATTTACCCTTCATCCAAAACCAGTTGCTGAAATATGCTGATGGCTAGTACATTAGAATTTTGAAAAATGGTATCCTATATCACTCTGAATATCATTCTCAAAAATACTTGAAATGGTAATGCATACAAGGATTTTAAAACACCTCACCAAATATAACATATTAAGCACTGAACAGTATGGCTGCAGGATAGGACTGAAGACAGATAACACAATTTATAAATTAACAACCGAGATTTTAAAGCTATGAACAATGAACTACTAGTGGGAGGTGTTTTCTGCAATCTGAAGGAAGTGTTTGTGTTGATCATGGTATCCTATTATCTGAATTGAATTTTTCTGGAATTGGTGGAAAGGATCATGCACTTTATCAATCTTATCTGGATGACAGGTATTTTATAACTGCAGTATATAGTGACTGTGATAACAGTAATGAAGTTTCAAGCTGGCCAAAAGTTAGATATCTAGTCCCACAAGGCTCTGTTTTGAGGCCTCTGCTTTTTCTTATATGTATAAATGACTTACACAAGATAAAAATAAAACTTCAGCACCTATAATCCTTGCTGATTTGCTCATTCTAATTTAATAAATTGCGACAACAACAACAACAACATTCGCATAGTCTTTGAAAATTTAAATTAATGGTTCAAAGCAAACCAGTTATCTCTAATTTTTAATAAGACAAATTATATACACTTTGCAAATAACAGAAATTTGTCAATCAACTTAAAAATTGGCTTTAACAATAAGTGTAACAATAATTACAGATCTATAGACATGTTGTGATAATAATTCGTAGGATGAAGTAAACTATATAAAATTAAATGCTATATTAATATGTAAATTATTTAAAATATATCCATATGGTTAAAAGTAGTTGGTTTTATAGTTAAAATATTCTTCAAATGTATAAAAGGATTGTTTTAATATAAATTTTCTCAAAACTTCCTTAAATAGTTTAATTTTATCTGACAATTTCCTTATTTCTAGTGGAAGATTATTATAAACTTTGATACCTGAATAATGGCGCCCTTTCTGACACATCTTTAGGTTTGTCACTGGCTGCAGAAAGTTACTGTTACCCCTTGTAACTGAAACTATGCATCTCTGAGTTAATTTGAAACAGGTCTTGGTTGTGTATCAAACACAAATGTACAGGCAATATGTATTGCGATGCTGAAGGTAATATTTGTAAAATTTTGAAGTATTCTCTTCAAGAAGCCTCATGGTTACAACATGCTGGTGTGACCCCTGTGCCAAACGTTTGTGTGGAGAGGTGTGGAATGATGAAATGTCACTTACTGTAAGCGTACTCAAACCATCCTAAATGTACTGCAATACAGACAAAAAAAATGCTGTTTATTATCCGTGTGACTTCCCAGCAACATACATTGATATGGTAATACATCAATTTATTATTATTATTATCATCATCATCACCACTACCACCTTTATACGTATCTTCCAAAACGTAATCTTTCCAACGTGTTTTAGGTATTCCAATTGATCTTTTAGACATGGGTTTCCATCTCTTCATCTTCTGCACAATATTATCCTCAGCCATGTGTTCAACGTGGCCTAACCTGTTTAATCTTTGTTTTTTAATAAACCCAATTATATTTTGTCCTTTTAATATATCATTTATTTGAATAAAGGTAGACCAACTTGATGACACTTGCTTTGTTATGTCAATTTACTGCTCTACATATTTTGGATGTATTAACATCCGAAACATGTTGAGCAGTAAATTGACATAATAAAGCAAGTGTCATCACGTTGGTCTACCTTAATTCAAATATCAAGATGATGCACAGTCCAATATGCATAAGATATCATTTATTTCTTGATTAGGTTTAATTCTCCAGTAGCCATCAGCTGTTCTTGTAGGACCAAATATTTTCCTCATGATCTTTCTTTCAAAAATCATCAATTTATTTGTCATATTTTCCTTAAGCATCCATGTCTTGGAGCCGTAAGTTACTGTTGGACGAATGAACATGTTATAAAGTTGTAGTTTGACGTTTCGGGATATTAATTTTGATGAAAATAGTTATTTGTGAACATGATATGCCCTATTTCCTGCTGCTATTCTTTAATTTCCTCCTCAATAGAGTTGTCAGTATTCACCATTGTTCCGAAGTATTTAAATGAATTGACTTGTTCGAACTGTTCTTCTCCTGTATTTGTGCAGGTAGGGTGGATTGTTTTTCTAGTACAAAGTAGGTATTTGGTTTTATTGTTGTTTACTATTAGTCCAGTATTTAGCGCCTCATATTTGAGTTTGCAAAGGTGTCAAGATTTGCTTTGTTTATCCAATTATTGCAATGTCATTTGCGTAGGTGCAAATCTGTTTTAATCCAGTAGTTATATTTCCTTGGACTTCTAAATTGCTGATTACTGAGTCCAGCACTACACTAAATAATAGGGCCGATAAAGGGTCTCCCTGTCTGACTCCTGTTTTCGTTTCAAACAATTCGGAATAACTGTTGCTTACTTTCACCTTCATTTTGGTTCACTGCATTGTGAGTTTTATTAGTTTAATCAGTTTATCTGGAACATTATGTTTGATTAAGGTATTATATATTTCGTCTCTATTAAATGTATCAAAAGCTTGTGAGAAGTCTATAAATATATTATGTAGATCAATGTATTCATGGCATTTCTCGTATATCTGTCTCACAATAAATATATTATTTATTGTTGATCTGTTAGGTCTGAATCCCATTTGGTAATTTCCGATTTCTGGTTCAATTATCTTACTTAATTGGTTATATAGTAATATTGTGAAGATTTTATATGTTATGTTCATTAGGGATATCCCTCTATAATTATTGCATTGTTTTCTATCCCCCTTTTTGTATATTGGACACAGGATTCCTTCTGACCATTCACAAGGTATTTTTTCTCGTTTCCATATCTTCATTATTAATTGATATATTTTCTGTTTTAATGTGTGACCTCCATTTTTTATAAATTCCGGTAATATTTTATCAGGACCAGCAGCTTTGTTGGGCTTCAAATTTTTAGTTATTTCATTTATTTCTTCATATGTTGGCTCCTCTAGTTCTGAGTTATTTATTGGACCCTTGTGTGTTTTTATACTATTTATTCTTTCAGTCTCATGATTTAATAATTCTTTAAAGTATTGTTGTCATCTTTCCAATATTTGTTTTTTTCCTGATAGTATGTTGCCATATTTATCATTACATACCACTGTCCTTACATTGGGTAGATTAGATAAGTCTCTAACATCTTTATAATATTTTCTTGTTTCCCTTTTCCTATTTGTTTCATTTAATTCTTTAATTTTCCTTTTGATCCATTATTTTTTCTTTCTTCTGCATATTCTATTAGCTTTTATTCTTTTTTGTTGATAGATATCAAAGTTTGTTCTTGTATTTCTTAGACATTTTCCTCTTGCTTTATTCTTTTCTTGGATTGCTCCCTTACATTCATCATCCCACCAGTTGTTACCATTCTTTACATCTTTAGATAGTTTACATTCCATCGCAGCCTCTAATATCACCTGTTTTAGATTCTGCCAATCTTGATTAATATCTGTTTCCTCTTCCATTTCTTGCAACTTTTATTATAAGTTTTCTTGATATTTGTTGATTTTTTCTTTTTGATTTATTAGTTGTCTGTCGCGTTTATACTTTTGGATTTGTCCGTTTCTGACTGGTATTAGCTTGCGTTTAATTTTAATTTGTACTAAGAAACGGTCAGAATCACAGTTATAACCTCTTTTCGATCTAACATCGTGTATTAATCTAATTTTTTCTTTGCTAACCATAATATGGCTGGTTTGATTTATTGTTTGATGATCAGGAGATATCCATGTTCCAGTATGGATTTTCTTGTGTTGAAAGTTAGAACTTATCAGAAACATATCATTGCTGATGGCATAATTTGCTACCATTTCTCCATTTACTTTAGAAATATTGTGCAAGGTATGACGGCCTACTACTTTGCTAAATACTTTTTCTTTCCCTAATTTGGCATTCATGTCACCCACTATGATTATTATGTCATGTTTTGGTACTCTATCATGAGTTCTCTGCAATTCCTCATAAATTTGCTCTTTGATGTTCTCTTCTTTATCTTCCATTGGAGTATATATATTTAGTAGAGTTATAGTATAAAATTTTCCTTTTTTTCTTAATTTACATATACAATCAGAAATTGGTTCGAAACCCGCTATTTTATTCATTGCCGAGTTTTGTATTACAAATCCTGTTCCTGCTTGGCCTGTGGTATTGGGATTACAGCTATAATATATTGAGTATTTACCTTTCTTCAGTAAACCGTATCCTCTCCATCTTATTTCTTGGAGTGCAACTATTTGTATTTGGGAGCCCACGATTTGATCCGCACTTTCTTGCATCGTCCCGGCTTTCAGAATTGTGTTAAAATTCCATGTTCTTATGTCAAATAGATAATTTTTCATCCTTTTAATATGCCTTGGTCGTCCTAAAATCATCTGTCCGACGTTCCTCGTTGAGGTTTTCTAGCAAGTAGTTTTCCTGTGTAAGGGAGCTGGCCTCACGACAAACGCCCAACCTGGAGTACCAGGATTTGTCCGGGGATATCTCTCCTAGACGGATTTCCTTCACCATGGCTGAAGACTCCCGTCTAGCTCCCTCGTATCCCTTAGGACGGTGCCCTTAACAGATACTACCTCCCGGGCCAGGAGGACCTGTAGCTCACAACGGCAGGGTCGCTACTCCCAGAGGTAGGACTATCTCCGAAGAGAGTTCCCACCCGTTACCATCCCCCAACCTGGAGGGCCAGGGCATACCTTTTAGTCTGGGTCATCACCTTTGGCCTGTCTGGCATGGGAGACTCTACCAGTAGCAAGCTACTGCCAGCATAGCTCTCAGGATCATATGACCTCGCAAGCCCCACCACTACGTCAAAGTAGGGATGCCTTCGAGGGGTTAGTTTAGTTTAGTTTAGTTTAGTTTAGGTTAGTTTAGTTTAGTTTAGTTTAGTTTAGTTTACTTTACTTTATTCATTCAGTACACTTCGTAACACGTGTGACATAGGACATGTCAAATTCATATTACAACTTACATATCATATCAAATTCATGTAAAAGTTATATATAAAAATATTCAACTCACGACACATCAGCATTAAAACAATAAAATGTAATTCAATCTATCAAACACAAATATACAATGTATTATAAAATATCAATACTAACGACAACAATAAAACTTCAATATAATGTCATGAAATATTTCAATACTATTTAAAACAGATCAATACTTTAACTTACGAGCCTATGTACCGTACATTCTCGAATTTAATCCGCACCCTTTTTACAGTTTCAGAGGGCTATAAAATCGGATGCGGATTAGAATCGCGTGCGCATTAGATCGTGGTCGTGAGCTGGATTTTAGAAAATTGATAGAGCCGCTGTACGTGCCGTAAGAACAATACAATACAATAATTTATTATTTCATTTATTATTTATAATATATAATATTTATAATTTATTATTCATCAGATTCGCCGTCATCACTCATAACTGAATCGTTATCCATCACCCAGTCACTATCACCTTTATCTTCACCATCGTCCTCCCATAGAATCTCATCTTCGGATCCGTCCAAAGCATTGCTTATGCAACACTTCTTGAAATATCTGACGATAATGCTCTCAGGGATGGCTTTCCATGCAGCCGACACCCACCGCGCGACTTCTGAAGGAGCTGCGCTTTGATTTTTCCAGTTTCTGTTAACTCACGGGCAGGATCCGCAATCCAGTTCGGATATTGTTGCCTCAACCTCTCCTCAAAGGGCTTGTTAATGGGTACGTCCATTAGTTGCAACACTGATGTCATTCCACCCGGGATGACAACAAGCTCAGTTTTCATCTTGCGGAGCTGGTTCTTCGCGGAATCAGTGAGATGCCCTTTGAATGCATCAAGGACAAGCATTGATGGCTGATTTAAGAAGGCTCTAGTCCTGCGACCCCATACTATTTTCAGCCACTCCAACATTAGCTCCTCCGTCATCCATCCTTTTTCCTGGCCCTGACTATAACGTCCTTCGGAAACGCCTCTGATTTGGGTAAAGTCTTCCTTTTCAAAATTAGCAAGGGTGGTAGTTTTCTCCCATCAGCAGTTGCTGCCAGCATTACTGTTAGGAGAAGCTTTTCGCACCCAGTGGTTTTCAAAAGCACCTCCTTCACGCCTTTCTTTTCCAACGTGTAGTTTGGCAGCATATCAAGATAAATGGCCGTTTCATCGGCATTGGCCATTTGCCCCATCAGAAAATTTCCCGTCTTCCTAAGGTTGGTGTTGTACTGAGCCCACGCGGTCACCACCCTGTAAGGGGCGAAACCACTTGATAAAAAAACGAGGGCTCGGCACTATGTATACCCCCGTCGGTTGTTAGGGCGGCTGGGTCCCGAAGCGATGACCTCTTGTGGGGTGGTGTAAGCAAAGAGAGCCACGCAATACACAACCAAGTAACACAATAGTAACAAGTGATATAAAAATATATTCTGAGTACAAAATGTGCATACATAAATTGAACAACCAAAAAAAAAAAACCACAATAATTGCCTAAAGGAGCTGTATCGGCCTTCACAGCGGATCATGCAGCATTCCTAGTTTCTCTCGTAACATTATGATGCATCCACAATGTGCATCCGCAGGCCTAGCCTAGCACACCCAACTTCCACACAAGCCTCAGAGAAAACAATGTTACGCAATACAAATTACTGGCGGACTCGCCCTACAGAGTCGACAACCTTCAGGCAGGAAGGAACATTCTTACGTGCATGATCTCACAACAGTACATTGGCCCGTACAAACTGTCAGTGCTACTCGCACAATACATACAAAAATTACCAAGACAACAATTAAACAAAACATCTCTTCTACTTTGCCCCTAGCCACCGGGGGCCGACGTCGAGTATGAAGCGATGAACAACCAAAAACGTCATCTTTAGAAATACCAAGCCAAAATGTAAATTTCTAATTTGCGTTCATACGCGATCGCCGGTCCCGTAGGTAGCGAACAACACAGCAAAGCAAGTCCTCGGCTGGCTAGCCCCTTCTCCTGACGTAATAGTAAACAGACGAGTAGATTTTAACTTATTTATTGTAATCTTACAATATGTGTTCAGTCAAAACAACAACATTAGAAATTAATGTATTACTGCAACATGTTTCGACTCAGGAGAGTCATCATCAGGCTGATTATTTAAGAAACATTAAATGCTTTACCCTTTACAGTATTATATATGTAACTATTGCATTAGGGATCCCGTATGCATTACAATGAGTGAGTAGAAAATCTGGTTTTGTTACTAATTTAGGTAGGAGTTAACACCCACAGCTGCGCATAGTTTAACTCCTACCTAAATTAGTAACAAAACCAGATTTTCTACTCACTCAGTGTAATGCATAGGGATCCCTAATGCAATAGTTACATATATAATACTGGAAAGGGTAGTGCATTTAATGGTTCTTAAATAATCAGCCTGATGATGATTCTCCTGAGTCGAAACATGTTGCAGTAATACATTAATTTCTAATGTTGTTGTGTTGACTGAACACATATTGTAAGATTACAATATATAAGTTAAATTCTTTGTAACACAATGGATGACTTCCTTTAGAATAGTAGATGTTGTAAGTTGACGGAAGAGATAGCAAGTCACAGTCCGGGCTTCAGTCGCCCTCCAAGAAAACTCTCAAAACCGCCCCCAAAACTTTCACCCGCTCACGGCAGCCAATCCCCGGACGACAACCAAGGGAAAGTGGTGACAGAACGGAACATTCGAGAAGTCTAACTTTCGCATGGAGACGGCCTTTGAGCCGAGCCCCCTCGGGCACGGCTCAGTAGCGCTGATAATTCAACAACTTATGTTCGAAATCTTTTGGGAACTTCTGGCATACCGTCGTCCTACGCCGCAACGCCAGCCCCATCCGGCGCATGAACCTTATGGCCCATCCTTTACTGGCTTTAAAACGACTTCGAGGAATGTTCGAAGATCTGGCCTTTTTTATCGCCCCCTCGCGAAGTAGATCACAACTCACAAACAGTTCAGTCTTGCGTCTCTCATGAAAGAACGTGAAGACTGCATCATCAATTTCAGGAAATCGTCCTTTCTTGGGTCCAGTGAATTTCTTTCGTGACGCCTCACACCCGCTGATCGCTGCCTTGTGTTTCCGTCACGGTCGAACGTTGCTTTCATCAACTCCAAAAATTGCAGCGACTTTGCGATTTTCCTTATCCTCTGCGCACTGAATAACTTCAAGTTTGAACTTTGCCGCATATGATAGTCTTTTAGATTTCTGGGGTCCCTCTTCCATAACTAGGGTACACGACAAATTGGAACAAGCAGTCTGTTTACCGGTATTCCTTCAGCTGAATTATAACCCCAAGTGGGGTTGAGCAAAGAGGCATTTCAATTTCAGCATAAAAAGCGTGACGTCACAGTGCAGCCAGTAATTACCGTGCCTATATTTATTTTGGTATGCATCCTGTTTGTCGTTTTCCTACTGTAAGAGGACATAATCCGAACTAAATGTAAAACAGGTATGAAAGAACCTATATAACATTGGCAAATTGTGATACAAAGAAAGTTGGTGCTTAGTCCAAATTAGTACCCTTAGTCAAATCTCGGGCGACAGTCACATAGTGACTCGGTTTGTTTTAGATGGGAAAAGGCGTGCCATATATCAGCAGCGATATTAGGTACGGTATATGGTCATATTTCAGCGGGGTACACAGCAGGAACATTCTGCTACAAAACGCCGTTATTTAGACGTTCCTGTAGACAGCAACGCATGGCAGATTTATTTATTTACTTAATATTCCAGAGATCCATCAGAGTGGATATGGAACTTGTCATTACATAGCAATAGGCAGAGTACAGAATAAGTCTAAGCGGTAAGATACATATGACAGCAGTTTGTAAAAGAATACATAGGTAACA
>Ga0136643_10012916_pt1 | contig 12469 bp, 10 predicted proteins | sample TergutLab28metaG_FD_96883 | JGI IMG/M metagenome (GOLD analysis project Ga0136643, IMG submission 96883) | Labiotermes labralis P1 segment gut microbial communities from Petit-Saut dam, French Guiana - Lab288 P1 (version 3) (version 3) | ecosystem: Host-associated > Arthropoda: Insects >...
ATATAGATTAACCTATTTTCACTCTGAAAAAAAAAAAAAAAAATTATACAAGAAGATCATGTATACCTGAATACTTCTATATTAAATGGTAAATTTTGTCAAACAATGTATTTTAAAAACCGGCAGAACAAAATATTAACGTTATAAAATTATTGTAAATGAATGATAAGAGTAAATTTGTTTATGTCGTGACTTGATAATATTGACGTCCGAGCTCTTGTTTGCGTTAATTTATGTACACACACACACACATATATACACACGCACGCACAAACTAGCGCACAGCCGCATTTTCTCCGAGATGTTTTCTGCGTCAAACATCGAAATGGAATTTGTCGCTATTGTCAAAAAAGTAGGAATTATAGCAACAAGTGAAAGATGTCAACTCTTAATTCCATTCTTATAAATCATAGTCTCCCCAGACGTAGCGTTCAGTATACTGTGTCAGAAAGTGTGTTGGGACAGAGTTGTAAGGAGAGTAGCAGAACATAAGAAATTTAAAAATAGTGGACAGAGAGAAAATTATGTATTAAATAATTTCAATATTCGTTCCCCTATATTATTATTATTACTGTTTTTTAATTGAGTTTGATGTGTCATGGGGTACAGGAAACACGGATATTAGAGGAAATACATAGAATTTTTGGTCGGACTAAAAGGGCAAACAGACGTGGAAGATACAACGGTTTAAATGGAATAGAAGTACTACATTTTATTATGGTAAATACCGGTAATGTAGGAGTTGGGGTGGTCTGTTTGAGAGTCGGCTATAACAGTAGGGTTTCCAGAACTTCCATTTCTGTCGATGAAGTTACTTTTTTTTTTTTAAGTTACTTTTCGTTGTCGTTCAGATGCGTTTGGAATAAATAAAAAGATTTCTCTAACAAATATTAAATTCTGGGCAACCATAATATTTTTGACTAAAATTATTCTGTTTCTTATGTGCTTCTATTAAATTCAGTGTTTTTTATTTTACTGCCATCTCGTAATTCAATTCACACTCAACATTAACTGCCTCAACATCACAGCTTACTGTCTACTGTCGTTAAAAATGGCTGTATTGAATGTGCCAATTAAAGCAAACAGCAGTGGTTGTGCACTAAATTACTGTCTATACAACACTCAGTTCCTCTATATACTACACTCAATTTCTCTCTATAGTACACTCAGTTCCTCTCTATAACACACTCAATTTCTCTCTGTACAACACTCAGTTCCTCTCTATACTACACTCAATTTATCTCTATACAACACTCAGTTCCTCTCTATACTACTATACTACTCTAATCTTGGTGCTCCAGAGAACAGAATTCTTCCTCAGTACTCCGGACTGTAGCGTAGTCACTGTACTGAATAAGCTATCCTCGCTCCCACAGTAGTGTGCTTCACAATGTATTGTTCCTTCCTTGCCACAGAACAAAGGTGCAAAGCAATGACAGGTATCATGTTTATTGTAATAATTTGTTACAGTTTCACAATATGGAAAATGAACAAGACATACTGCTTCCCAGCACAAAATCGGGGCTCTACTACATTAGAGAACAAAGCTGACTACAGAATTTGAGATATGTGAAGTGTCATTATTCAGAACATGAATTCTGGCTGTGTATTTTGAAAAGCAATGAAAAGTGTTTTGATGGTACAGTAAGCCAGAGTACTGCAGTCTGCCCTCTACACTTCAGATATTCTGGACGCACGAATTAAGCCAGTTCCCTGTGTGTTTCACACCATTTTTATTGGTGTGCCTGCAGTTAAGACAGTAGATGAGTAGCATGGTGCATTTGAGTCATTGCTACCTGTCCTCTCAAACCTCATGGCATCACACCTCTAATGAAACCAATGTCAAAATTTTCAATTACTTTATTAAAAAACTGTTCCAAGTTTTGATGTGTACTAGATAGTCTCTTCTTCAGAACTCAGTTTGAGTTATGATTACAGTATGAACAATTTCTGTGATATTATAATTATAAAATATCTAAAGTAATTTATTTACGTGGAACACTTTCCTTCCCAAAATACATAAATCTTTTGTGTATTTTTTAAATGCTTACCACATTTAAAGAGAGTTCTAATGGCTTATGTTTGTGATTAATAGATAATGCTATTATTTTAAAATTATGTAATGAAGACATCAGTTCTACAGCTACTAATGTGTAGATTTTTTTTTCCAACAATATGTGTCAACATTACAATATAGGTTTGCGAGAGCATATTCCTTTATGAGATACACGCAAATCACATTTCATTTCTCCAAGATTCATAACAAAGTATGTTAAAGAAAAAATGCAGGATTAACAATTCCTGAATATTAAATATTTTAAATTGATTACAGACTTAGTCCTTCCTAAACTAACAATTGTATGAAGAAGAGGATGTGGAATACCTCATTCTGTCCCGTTCATTGCTCAGTTCTGTACTATGTGAAAACGTTTAACATATTATCTGTTATTTACCAGCTGCCATACTGCTTCTTATGTCCATCAGCTTTCCATGTTCAAATTACTTTTTCCCTATCTAGACAAACTTGTAGTGTACCACTTACTATTACGAATGTAGTGAAATGCCACATTAGTCCCCTCTTGTGATCAATACTCCAAGTACTAAGACTTATTTGTTACTTCATACACTTAATGTTTCATAATTAAGAACCTTAAAGGGATACAAAAATGGAGGTTCCACTATATGGCATTGTGGATCATACAAACCTCCTTATCATCCCTGATCACACCAATGATTCTAAATGACTGCTTATGACAAAATGCAACTTCTTAGTGAAATGAATCAAATTAGGTAAAGATTTTGCCTCATACAGTGATTTCTAAAATCTGATCACTCCCATGTAGCAAATGTCCTTCTAGACACCTGTGCTTCTTGAGTTGGTCAAGACACAACCTATCTCTTATGAAACCTGATATTTATTTACCATTATTGGTATTATGCTATTATTAGCACTTGATCTTTTGTTCACAGCACACAGAATAAACAGTGCAGGATGGCTGTTAGAAGTAGAATACAACACACAATAACATTTAGATATGAAGTGTCCCAGAACAGGTCAAAATTAAACATTTGCACTACAGCAAGAGCAATTCACGTGATAAACTGATTCATCCCCTCTTCTGTTCATGAACATACCACATACAAGACCAAATAGCAATTTTAGGTGCCTCTCACATGACACTCCCATTATATTCTGGCACTATTTCACTCTGCTTGTGCTCCATGTACAGACGTTTCTAAGCATTACTTCAGGATTCTGCCACTAAGTACATGAGAACTGCACTCTTCTGTGTTATTATGAAGCGTGTAGTGCTATTCTATTACTGACGTTTCAGGACTATATCAGTCCCATCTTAACCCTTTAAACACCGAGTTAAATCCCAAATGTAAGTCCCAGCTCGCCGAATTTTCTGCGGGGTATTTAAATTTTGCGCATGATATTCACAAAACCTGAATATTTCAAGAACTAAGCGGGATAAATCTGTGAAACAAAAAGCATTTTGTGGGGAAGGAAACAGACATTGCTCAGAATGCCTTAAATATGCTGTAATTTCCTTACTGCATAACGGAAAAGATAAGTTTCTAAACGAACTTGTAAATATCCATGCTCTTTTACTTTCATTGCTGTCAAAGGCTTCAACTGTTTGTATGAAGGACGGACGAATAGATGTATTACAAGTTGGTCTTTGTATGGTAATCTTCAAAACAGTTTCGATCAACACAAAGCGCCACGTCACACTTCACACATCTGAATATCACCGTTCGCTTCACGCCCCCCAAAGACACACACGACATTGCCGTTTCGTGTTACTGCACCCAGGCCAGTGCTTATTGTGACGTGTGTCCAGTCTTCATGTGTTATTAGAAGCTGAGGCTGGTCTCCCTACAGACATGGATGGTCGTGGCTCATGCCCAGACTGTGCCAGAATCTCTCTGATAAGGGTGAGACGAAAATCTCTGTGTGAGATTTTCTTCCCACCACATGAAGATAAGAGGATGTAACTGTTGACAGTGGCCAGGTCTAACAGGTGGGAAAAGAGTTTTTTTTTGTCCGCTTCCATGTTCGGCGGCTGGCCGTGTAGCTATTGGCCATCCTATCTGCATTATCAAAATGCCCCATGTGACGGTTATAATCCACCACAATTGCCGGCTTTATCGCGTTCCCGTGTTCATCGCGATAATTGCCTTCTCTGGGTGGATCGTAAATGTTTGTCAGGAGGCACACGTCTCACTTGTCCTTCCACACCACAGCCGTCAAGTCACCCCTGGTCCTTACTCGAATGTCACCATATTTCAGTCTCAGTGTCTTGGGTTTGAGGTCCTTGGGCATGCCCTTCCTATGTAGTCTCACAGTCCCACAACAAGAAATTTTTTTCTGGGCCAAGTCATCAAATAGGTCAGGGGAGGAAAAGAAGTTGTCCATATAGAGTTTATGGCCAAATCCTTCTACACCTCTTGTCAGACTAGTCACTGTAGCGTGGGTTGCTATCAGGTGTTGTGCCGCCCTTTGTCTGTCTTTACCAAGGTAAACATTCATGTCACATGTGTATCCAGTAGAGTCGTATAGTTTGAACATTTTGATGCCGAAACGTTTGCGTTTTTTCAGGATGTACTGTTTGAATAATATCCTTCCTTTGAATTTCACAATGACTTCATCTACTGCCAAATGTTCGGAAGGGTTGTAAAACTTTGAAAAGTTCGTCCTTATAATTTCAAACAAGTCTCGTATTTTCCACAGTCTGTCATCTGTCCTGTCAACTCCATTCCTATTATTGTGCGTGAAATGTAGAAAGCGTAGTATGTGACAGTACCTAGCACATGCCAACGTTTGTCCATAGAATGGAATGCGAAGCTGTTCTATTTTCGTCCAGTAGTCCTCCAGTCTGTCTTGAACCGTATGTCCCATCTGTAATGTCAGAGCCAAAAAGTCACGTCACGTCACGTCACGTCACGTTGGGGAGAAGGTCTGTCATCCAAACTGTCTAAGAACTGGTGGTAGTAGCGATTTGTCTCCACAACCAGTAATGTAATAATTTCAGTGAAGTACAACAGCAGGACGCTAAGTGGAGTGGATGCTGGGGTTATGTGTGCAGCTTCACTGCTTTTCCCGTTGGGGGCCTCAATAAAGTTGTGAACTAAACGCCTTCGGGGTTTGGGGGCTGTGTCCACTGAGAGGGTTATCGCTGTTGACCTGCCACATTACCAACATCATCCTCATCTTCAGAGCTGCTGGCGGAATAGTCTGAACTTGGGAGGTTGTGACAAGGAAGACCATCGCGAAGGTGGGCATGGCTCCTCTTCATTCTCCGACTCTTGTGTTACGTGATATTTATCCTCGTCGCTGTCCGAATCCATTACGATTTCTCGTATTTCATTTCAAGACAGCACACGAGCCCATTTCGCACACGAAAACATCACCACATTGCATTGTCAACAGAAACTTCAGTACAGCTAACCCACAAACAGCAAAATCTCTACTGAATGAAGTCGAAATTCTGCAAGCTGCTTGGTGGTATAATGCATATATCAGGTATAATGTTCCCTTTCCCGACCTAAGAACCGTTACTCAGCTGCCCGTTAGTAGAATACCCAAAAGTTTTACCAAAACATTACAGTCCACTAACTAAATGCAAGACGGAACTAACTGCACAGTACGCTTTCATGGCTAATTAGGGTTTCTTTGGTAGCTGACTAAGTGCTTACTCACAGATATGAAAAAGGACTGCTTTCATGAGTGATTCAGTGTTGAGACATTGTGCAGTCAGATAGAAAGACAGGGCTGTCAGCGCTGCCAAACGAAGGTGTACTAGAGTAGACATTAGCATTTCTGTCATTACAAGGCAAGTCTACTATAGTGGACACTAGTCTTTAAAGGGTTAAGGAGTCAAAAATCCAAAAGACATGATAAGCCCAATCCGTTGTCCTGAACTTAAGAAATTACCACTACATATGCATAGTAACACAGAGGAGCGCAGTTCTTAACTGCTTCTGAAGTCTCAGCTCACACCTCACAAAGAACACACACTGTTCGGATCTAAAACAGTTTAAGCAACCTCAGTTCATAACTTACAGAGAAAATGTTCTCTCGTAAGTCTAACGTAACCAGGGCAATCCAGACACGACATCTCCAGTTACCATGGTAACCTGTCTCAATTCATTTCATCTCACACGTCACATCTTTAACCCTAATATCATCTCCTTAGCAATACACTTTCACACAAAGTTAAAAACACACAGAACACAACCATGGTATTCTACGCAAGGTGTGCAACGTTCATGATGTTATCACATCAGTCAGTTTGAGTACCAATGCTGTATCAACATGTGCCCAATTATCAAACATTACTATGCATGCGTTGATGCCTTACAAGACTGCTATCATGCCTGAATGCTTTATTACATACTTCACAGCTGTAAGGGCGATCACCACTACGTGTCGGTCGCGGTCTTATCCGATTGTTCTTTTGATTGGATGCCTTATTACACACACTACAGTTACAAGGATTATCACAAATATGTATACATCGATGTACTGTCAGTTCACTCTTTCTACTGAATGCCTTATTACATAAAGCACAGATAAAAGGGTGATCATCACTATGTATACGTTGATGTTTTATCAGAGTGCTCTTTTGACTAAATGCCTTATTACATACTGCACAGATATATGGGCGTTCACCACTATGTATGCGTCGATGTCTTATCAGGGTGCTCGTTGTACTGAATGCCTTATTACACAAAGAACAGCTATAAGGTTGATCACCACTATGTGTGCGTTGATGTGTTATCAGATGGCCCTTTTGACTGAATGCTTTATGACATACTGTGCAGCTATAAGGGCGATCACCAGTATGTATGCGTTGATGTATTATCAGATGGCCGTTTTGACTGAATGACTTATTACATACTTCACAGATGTAAGGGCGATCACCACTATGTATGCGTTGATGTTTATTCAGAGTGCTCTTCGTACTGAATGCCTTATTACATATTGCACACATATAAGGGTGATCAAAACTATGCATATCACAGGAAGATCTGCATTCAGCGCTGTGCACATTAAGATCTTCAGTCAGAGTACCCTCCTAAAAACACAAGGATTAAACATTAGAATATATTGTGATAGAAAAACAATTATTTTTAGAGCAAGGTATACACTAAATAAGTGTGTCAAAATCTGTTGCATGATATCAAAATTATGTGCATACTGAAGTTTGCCTAGCAAGGCCATATATACCCAGAGCCTGGAGGAAGATCAGGATGACGTTTCTACCTGCACCTATACTAAGGGTAAGGCATGTTGTCGTATTGGTCTACTGCAGATATGATGAAAAAATTAAGGAACAGGAATATCAGGGGTGAAAAAATTGGGATATGTCCCTTACGTCTACAACAATCTGCCTACAAAGTCCACGCAAACCGCAACGCACGATGTGTTACACATATACAGGAAGCAGAAAACAAAGAAGTTTCACTTGAGCTTTCCTGAATACTGAGGGAGCTTCTGATAGCACTTCACATGACATTACAAAGAATGCCACATGGCATGGCTTGGAGACAATCTCTAGCGATGAAGTGGCTCCATGCTGGGTGGTAGAAAGTCTATAGCCACGCTCAGAGGAGACACTCTGGAGTGGTCTGTGGCCAAGGGCTGTCCGCAGAGGGGCATTTTATTAACCCACAGGTCTGAAGCCGGGTTGTAGGCGAAGTTGTACAGGGACCCAGGAATGGCTGTTATACACTGGCATATGAGTAATTCTCCTCAGCAGAAAATTCCCAAAAAATGTCTCACAATTTCTTCAGGAGGTTTTGAGTATAATACTCTATCCCCAAAAGGTCCAGCACCACAATGTTATGAAACCAGGACACTAAGATGATATCTGTTAGCAGGACACTGCACTTTGTTCAAATTGCGGGGTGCGAAATACATGAACATACGGACTGCAATACAAGATTAAGTATGTTCTAAGTGCATGGGTCAATATTGTGCCTGATCTTCATGTATTCTATTCTATTCTGTTTCTACACTATGAGCATATTAAAGACACAAACAAAGACGTCACCAAAGCAGTTTTCCTGACATCTTGTAAACATGGGCAGAAATTCCAATTAAATTGTGCTTTATCATGACTTTCTGATATGAAATGAACAGCTGGCTGGAAGTAACCCACACTTATATAAAATGCTATGCTTAAGCAGTGTGTTTAGAACCGTTCATCACTGGTCCCGATTCAGAGCCAAAGAAATGCCGACCACATATTCCAAAACTACTTCTTCAAAATAAATTTCAATATTATCCTTCCATTAATGGCTATGGTTTCCAGAAAGTCTATTCTCTTCAGGATTGCAATACAAATTTCAAAAGGCATATGGCACCCATAATATAACTTAAAGCAGGAAACAAGTGTCATTTCACAACTTCCTCTTTGGTGCAATAAATGGCCTAACAGCATATGAGCTGCAACCAGCCCACACCCACCCCAAAAGCCTTACCTCAAGTTCAGTTTTGATTGGTGGCAATGATGTAGCTTCTGGAATTTCATCCTTTATATATATGGCCTCCGCAACTTTAAAACTGAACTCTTCACTTCCATCCGCATCACACGTTTCACTGAAGGAACCAGTTTCACATTCCACAAACTCCATGCAGTTCTGTAACACCACCAAACAAAACATGGCTGCACTCTCTTTTCACATGAAATAGAACCCATCTATTATTAGCATTTTGCACTGCATAAAACTGATAACAGCTGTTTGTTTGGGTTTTGTACATAAACAGCTTAAAAACATGTATAACTAACAACCTCCATGCAGAACTCTTCTTCCTCACATGATTATGGCTGTTCCAATAGTCAAGAAATTCCTCGCCTTTAAGAAAACCTAAAGGGTGATAACAAGTATAAAACACTGCATATAAAAATGTGAACACAATATTCATTGAATCAATATACCAACAAATTGTCCGTGTACTGTGTTGGAGATTACAATGAACAGAAGAACCCTCCGCTCACTCTTATCATGAGCCTAACAAAAACAATCCAATCCTCCCACCCTATTTCTTTCAAACACTGACTTTCACATTACCTCCCAAAGTTTCCCAAGTGGTTCCCCCTGTTCAGGTTTTCTAAGCAAACTATTGTATTACTTTCAAATCAATATGGGGCAACACGGTGAGTAAAATGACTAGGATATATGGTACAAGATCTGGGGTTCAAAAGTTGATAGAAGCAAAAAACTATATTTTCACCAAAACACCCAGACCATCCCCAGCACCCACCCAGCCTCCAACTCAATGAAAAACACAGCTTTTTCTCTGGCAGTAAAGTGGCCATGGCACACCGTCTGACCACTACAAGATGTCTAGATCCAAGTTTACAGATCAGTGGAGCTATACCACCACTCAACCTGTCTCCCTCCATGGCACATAGTGGGACAACTTTATTTTGCCTTTACCTCCTACCTGTGTACATCTCTCTCATGAGGTCACATCCTTTCTGACCTTATAAAGGAACCATTTTACACAATGCTTACCTCTTACATGCACACTACATGACCCATTTATTTCATCTTCATTGATCCAATTACATTATCATCATGAAGAGTTCCAATAACAAAACTCACTATATAATTTTCTGTGTCCTGTTATTAACTCCCTCTATAGGTCAGATATTCTCCTGATATATTTTTTTCTCAAAGTCCCACAACCCACATTATTCTTTCAATGTAACAATCAACATTTCACACCCATAAAAATGAAAGGAATTTTTGTTTCATTGATGGATGAAACATTGCATTGCAAGTGGTACTTCACATGCAGCGAGTCACAAAATAAAGTTTTCTTCTCTTAAAAACTGCTCAAATTCCATTTCCTAGAGTGACATTTTTGTTTCACAAGGACACACTGATATAGGGGCACGCAATTCTGGATACAGACTATATGATATGTCCATAACACTCACCAGAGGCACAACACTTACCTCCGGTTCTGTCTTTATTACTGGAATTGTCCATGGCTCTCGATCCTCTTCTTCTGTCATATTGGAGACCATTTCTGCTTCTATACCAACTACCTCATTTCCATCAATATTAGATGTTACACATGTCTTATCAGATGAACCAGGTTCATCTCTCAGTAAATCCATGTGGTTCTGCAAAATGATCACACTATTCACAGCTGTGCCCTCTCATGACGTGAATCAGGGATCTATTAGAGCCACTGTACTCTGCATCAAAATGATAACACAATCTTACAGATTTACTTCGCTGCAACTGTCAAAGTCAAAGAATCCCCCCCATGTACCGGTAACTGTTGCTCCATTAGCCACACACATTCCTCTTACACATCCTGAAGACACATTCCCATTTTCACAGGAGCTTTCCACACCTTCCTATCAGGGGCCAAACAAACCCAGCCCATATCTTCCACAGTATTTATATAATAAAAACTTTCAAAAAATCCTCTGATCTAGGCACAGGAAAATAGTACTATCATACCTCTCTTACATTACCAATCATTACCAGCATGTTAGAAATGATCATGCTAATGCCACTAAAGGTACAAAGTACATTAAACCCTACGGATATAAGAAATCATACTTAAAATCCGAGACCACAAAAAGTGAAACGTAACATAAGATTCTGAAAGAAAAATTGTTCTTCAGGCCATACAAATCCTCAGAATAAGAAGATACAACTCTTTTGTCTGCACACAGGCACATAGCAGTCACCGTGGTTTCTCTCAAAGCAGGAAATGTTCTTCAACCCTCTGTAACACGATTATTGGCAGCCTTGTTGGAAGGAACTGCATACTGATTTGAGAGCTTAAAACATGTTCATCACTCATGACCCAAAAATGAACATTTAAATACCAATGTCAAATCTTGTCAATATGTGTCTCCAAAATTTCTTTTTCAGTACAGAAGTATGGATAATGAGGGTTCACAAAATATTCAAATAATAAAATGAGAGCTGCGACCTACACCACGACACAGCTAAGTCTGGTGGAAATAATTTTCTCTCCCTCAAAAGAGAGAAACAGAGATTTTGCCCAGTTCATATGTCCAATGAAACATCCATAAACTACCAATAAAACGGAGATGAAAGCCTAATGTCAATCACTTTAAATACTACCACCAGACACATTACATAAAGCTGGGAGGACTGAGGTGAAGTCTTTGTCAAAAGCATGAAGCCACATGGAGGAATCAAAGGTAAAGTTCCACTCCCTCTTAACCAAGACCCTAAATGGAGGTTTGTGGTTTACATAATTTCCCAGCTGCTTTCACCGCCAAAGGGCCCCTATTACCCACTGAATAGGGGGCTGGTTGAGCCCAAGATCTGGTGCGGATGTCTTTGAGAAGCGAAATATCCGGTCTCCCTTCCTCGATTTACACCCACGATTGTCTAACTCATAACCTAGTCGCTACACCAACCAATCTGAAAGAAACAAACCGAAATTTCTTTTGTAACCTACAGTTACTAACTTCCAGTATCAAAGAAGCTCATAATTAGCCTTGGTGTTTAAACGTGGCTTCGGAAATGGTATTTCTATCAATTCATTACACGGGATAGCCTAATGTGCTTCATAAAGTTTCACCATCTTGAATCTTCCACTCTGCTCTTCCAGAAAGAATGAACCGTTCGGGTGTAAAACGCGTTGAAAGAGTATAAAAACACTTATCTTTAATACTTGATGATAGTGCCTACATCAAATTACTTCACATGGTAAACATGTAAATTAGGTCACCTATATCACGAGGGCAGCTTTTGTATACCTTCGACAAAACATGTCGCCAGGACTATCCTATAAAACACACAGTTCGTTATGAACGTCAAAACGGTAAAAAATCATATTATTGCCTGAGTTTACTCAGTGTAGGTAACTGTTGTTTGGATGAATGTGTAAAAAGATGAAAATAAATATATTACTAAATTGCCACGCACGGTCACAACGTGGCCTTTGAATAAGGGAAAATGGCTGTTCTACCTTCCTACGCGCCCCCTTTGGATGAGAGAAAATGGCTGTACTATCCTCCGAAACAAATACAAAATTACCAAAATTAGAAAAATATAATTTCTAATTAAAATATGCCGAAAATTGGTCAGTCCATAAAAACTATCGGCAAAGTCACTATTATCAGTTTCTACACTTCTGTTATCAATTTCGACGCTATAACTTCAGGACAATTTACCTGTTGTAAGCTGCGTACAGTCAAATGATTTCAGCTTCGGTATTTTCGATAGAAACCAACGCCACCTTCTTTGCTTCGTTGCTGGTAAAAGACGGTGCAACTGTCCCTATACATGCATCAAAACACACACGGTTCTGAACAATCTCAGATCAAATGATGTCAGTGTTACCAACATACACGACAGGAAACAAAACGTCTGTGACAAGTACGGGACAAGTACTTGTCACAGACGTCTTGTTTGCGATCAAATGATGTCAGGGTTACCAACATACACGACA
>Ga0136643_10012918_pt1 | contig 12468 bp, 5 predicted proteins | sample TergutLab28metaG_FD_96883 | JGI IMG/M metagenome (GOLD analysis project Ga0136643, IMG submission 96883) | Labiotermes labralis P1 segment gut microbial communities from Petit-Saut dam, French Guiana - Lab288 P1 (version 3) (version 3) | ecosystem: Host-associated > Arthropoda: Insects >...
ACTTCCCAGCTGTCAATTGGAACTCCTTGTTAGCTGTAGCAATGATGAACATCAGACATCGCTGAAATGGGATAGGAGTTCCCACCCAGTCACACCCGAATGCTGCGTCTCTCACACTCTCCGCCTGGAACATTCCAAAATTAATGTTTGAAGACCGCTTGAGCCCTGCAGTCATGCTTTGACCGTGGCAACTGTCCGATTAGTAGGGAGTGCTGCCGGATCTTTACGATATAAAATGTATCCCCGAGGATGTAATCTCGCGAACTAACGTCGAGTTGACAGATCATATCCAAGTGGTCTACCGCACTGTTTGTTGGAACATGTTCCGTGCGTCCATGAGGATTTCAAATGTTCATGTTCTGCCATTTGTGGAACTACTTGCTTCGTGTGTGAGCCGGGTAGCGTAGTCGGTATAGCGACTGGCTACGGGCTGGACGGTCCGGGGATCGAATTCCGGTGGGGGCTAGATTTTCCGTACCTGTCCAGACCGGCCCTAGGGCACACCCAGCCTCCTGTACAATGGGTACCGGGTCTTTCCCGGGAGTAAAGGGCGGCCGAGGTGTGACGCTGACAACTCACTCCCTTCTAGTGCCGTGGTCAAGAAGAATAGAGCTATACATCTCCTTGCCCTATGGGCCCTACGGCCTGTACAGAGCCTCAGTTGTGCACTTTACTTTACTTTTTTACTTTGTTTGTGTAGGTAAATTTCTGCCTAAATTTTATATCAGTTATTTCTATTATATAAGCTTTATTGAAGCAACCACACTCTCATTTAAGATTACGGGTGTACAGTTCTTTTGTTCCCACACATACTGATTCTAGATTGTACAAATATCCTTGTCAAAACATGAAATACATAATTTCACACACACACACACACACACACACACACACACACACATATATATATATATATATATATATATATATATACTCGTATTCTAGACTCCTTAAGTTAAAATAAAGAGATCTCCTTTTAAAATGCTTTGAGAGCCTTATAATCTGTAAAGCAAACGTCACGCTCTGGACACTTGCACAGATCGGTTAAACCAGGTTTCTGTTTTTGACAAAGAGGAAAGACTGCCTGCGGAAGGTCAAGAGGTAGAGAAAAATTCTCTCAGCTCAAAGAAAGCTATGATGGATTTGATTGAAATTCCCCATATTTTGTACGTAACGTTTTGACAATCATGCAGTCATCGTATACTGAACTACAAAATATATCTTTTCAAGACAGACACTTTTTGAAAGCTTCGGAATTGATAGCAGTCTCCTAGGTTGCATTAATTCCTTTTAAAAAAAACCAAACAAAGAGGGCTAACTTTAAAAATTTACAGTGCTGCCTCCGTCGGAGGCCAAGAAAATTACATGAAGTATAGTAGTACAGTATTTCTTGTCCTCCGATGGCGATAGCACTATAAATTTACGTCTTGTTTCTTCCCTCGACCACATATGTGTGGCATTTTCCCGAGCTTCTTCATTTGCCAACGTTGCTGTCGCATGTATTGTAGGGCATCGATAATGTACAGAAATTGATAGAATAATAGCGTCACACATTTTACATCGGGAAGTGTTTCAACGTTCCAGGAACAAATTTCTGTTTATTAAATATGTGATCCCAGCTACATGCGAAATATTCGCACAGGCATAACAGTTAAATAATACGTCATTTTTCCTTACGTGTTGTGTCAGCTGAGTTCCAAACCAGCAGATCAGAAGCACGCCACTAGCGAACGTCACGTAGATTAGCACTGCTTGAGTCGTATCTGTATAATCTCCCCAGTTCTGTAAAGCAATTTTTCATCATATCAGAAGCAGACGGTAACTGTGAAATATTTCTGGCAAGCAAGTTAGGAAGCAAGCAAGCCAGCAAGGAAGTTAACAAACAAAGAAACCTAGAAAGAAAGAAATACAGAAACAAACAAAGAAACAAACAAACAAACAAACACCTTATTCAAATTATTACAAATAAAATTTACATGTAGACATATATTATTCTTTACGTTTTTATAAATATTGCATGATACGCTACCTTTGCAAGTTCCCGCGTTAAATGCAGCACGGCAGCTGGGAATTTGTCAATCGTGCTTCCCTTTAGCAGCCACCAATGGAGTACGTATGCGCTAACAGAGTGTGTGCATTCTGGGGCTTTATATTTCAAATTCACCAACGAAGAATTCTTTAATTTTCCTATTAATTCTCACTGTTGATGATGTTACAAATTTGGATCATTTTGAACCTTATGTGAAATATGATCTCAGTTAAAAATATGTGCCCCTTGTAACGTTACGTGTCAGTAATAAATGGAATCTCTAATTCAAAGGAACTGAATGTTTCTAAATGACAGAAAATGTTGGATACGTTCAGGAAATCAGTCACAATTTTGCTGGTGTCTCAGCACAAGCTATGTAGATACTTGCGATTATGATTTGTTATTACAAATGGCAGCTGAATGAGAAATAGGCGTACTTGTATAGAGAGTTGTCGACACTAAACGGAAAGGTCTACTGTGCACTTACACTTTCCTTAACGTCGTGTGCTCTTGTTTATGTTCTTATTTTTCGAATGAATGCTATGAAGGATACTTATAGTGCTGCACAGTTTGAATCACTGTGTACAAAACAAAGCCGTATAACGTAGAGCACGGGAGTGTATTGTGGGACTGTTGTTGTTTGGCGTATTTAAGAAACAGGCACTGCCGTGATGTGTGTGTGTGTGTGTGTGTGTGTGACTAGCCTCATTTTCACTGGGACTGGCTACAGTAAAATTGCACTGCCATCTGAACGTATTAAGGGCTTTGTTAAGTCCTCTTACAGACTGACTTATCTATCATAAAAGATTTTGGTTTGTTGCATAAAGATGGACCTCTCTTTGGGTTATACTGTTAGTTACTAGAATATGTATATTGTACACGCGCGCGCGCGCGTGTGTGTGCGTGTGTGTGTATGTTGCCGCTGAAGTGTTAATTACGTTAATATGCGGAATATCTATTTGTTTCGTACATTAACGGAGCCACGCGGTGGCGCAGTTGGTTGTTGGGGTCATTGGAATTTTTAATTGACAATCTATGCAGCCATTCTATGGCTGCGGGTTCGACCCAGCCTGTAACGGAAATGAGGACCAGGATTGTCTCCTGGGGTGAAGGAGGCCAGTTCATAAGGCTGACAAACTTGGTTCTTTCTTATGCTGATTTTCTGGAACTTCTGGGAGCCTCAAAATTCTAGAGCCCTAAGGACCTATCCAGGTATGTTTAGTGATAGACTTACCTTCATATATTAAAGAGATGTTTCAGGTAGAGGGTGGAATTGAGAGAAGAGTATGAGTACTTCATGTAGGTTCTTAATAGAAAAAAATATTTGTTACGTACAGCAAGTCTTGCCCGGGGTAGAGATTATGATGGTAGATGATTCAAGGGTTTTACAATTTATTTTATGAAATAAAGACACGGATTCATTTTGGGTAAGAAATATAAGTCCTTCTTACGACAGGTCCATAGCCGCTTTCAAAGCCAACTCTCCAGTTAGTGCGCTCAGTGCTCCCTCTTTCAACTAATCAGTGCCTACGGTAACTACTTGCTCCAGTCAAAGCGCGGAAAGTTTCCACATGACGTTTTGTAACTGTTTGCAGATCATTGTGTTTCACATTATTTAGTGAAATAACTAGCTGAGATTTGGATAGGACAGTAATAGGCTGTATCTGATGTCGCAAAGAAAAGCAAGAACACAAAAACAGAGATGATTTGAATGTTTCGAGAATGATCGAGGGCGATGGGTTTCAAGAAATGGAGGAAAAAAGCTGAAGAAAGATCTGCATGGCCTATCATTCTGAAGGAGGTAATGGTTATACTAGTGGGATCGTATGTCAAGGGAGAAGAAGAGGAGCAGGAGGAGAAGAAGATACTTTGAAAAGGCCGGGATCTTGTATGAATTAAATATATAAAGTGTTAAATGGTTCCTCATGTAGTGTTTTAATTAAAGTCGGCTCATTATGGTAAGAAATGAGTATTGGTGGTTTGAAAGGATCTTTATTCGATACCGTAATGGGATATTGATCAGTATTATTTAAAATGACGAGGGAAAGTGCTGAATGATACGTCACTCAAATATTTACCAAGGATCATTTGGTTATTTGTTGAATAAACAAAGAGAATTTTGAATCATCTGGGTTGTTCATGAAATAACAGATTTCACACAGTATCGATGATATATGCAAACACTCACACACAATCACACACATGTTTTAAATATGTTTTGCATAAACAATCTATGTATAATGATGTTTTTTTCAGGGATATTAAAGGAGATATGCCGTGTGCAGTTTGTTGATTGTGAAGAAACTCGATGAATGATTTACCCTAAAAGTTGTGCTAGGATATTGTTTATATCAATCAGAATACACGGCATCACATTTCAGCAGTCAATATTTTCTAATGTTACAGCATGCAACAGTATTTATACTGTACCGTGACCGCAGAAAAAGCAGCGAAGCACATTGTAGCCAATACTATCAGAAAGTGGCCACACAGACCGATATTCAGTGCATTTTCCAGTTGATGCATGAACCTGTGATTGAGAAGGAGATGTGAAGTTATTGGAAGAAATTTTTGCTCAGGGAATGATCACAATACTTTTTTTTTGAATGAATTTAGGCAATATTTCATGTAGCATAAGAAGTAATTTTAGACAGCTTGATTTTATAATTGTTGCAGTTTTGCTACCTTTGGAATGAGGATTAGTAACAACATTGTAAAAAAAAATCCAAATTAATGCATAATTTATTCTTAGTATATTTCATCAACCTCTGCATGTTTCGGGCATATCTTTGCCCATCATCAATAGGTACAACGATATGTATACAACAGTTGGTATTTATTATCCTTTTTAGATGACTGTTGTTCCAATCCAAACAGGACAACAGACAGACATCTAAAAAGAATAATAAGTACAAATTGTTGGATACATACGGTTGTGCCTCCAGCTGATGGGCCTATTTACTCCCGAAAAATGTAGAGGTCGACGAAATGTACTAGGAATAAGTTGTGCAGGCACGGTCAACAAAACTTAAACAAATTGGTAACAACATTGTAAATATTTCTTTCATCGTGCACTCACACTAATATATTACGAAAATTATTAGGAACTTACGCCATTATTTCCTGATGGTGTAGAATGCAGGCATTTAATTTAGTTTGCAATTTCCTCTTTGCTATTTTATAATCTTCTGCATATTTCTGTCTGCGATGAGGCTTGACATATCCATATCTCGTATCTAATAAGGCCGCGTTTAGCTTCTGTATCTGAGCACAACCCACAGCGATCAGAGTAATACACAAAGACGTGAATCCATGTACTGTTCCAATTGCTAGAAATGATGCCAAAAACTGTAAGAATATGTAAAATTACAAAGCTGTATTATGTGTAATTGAGGCCACTTAAGATTGCAGCCTAAAAATGACTATGTACATAAGCTTTGTGTGTGCTGAATTTCAAAACCACGATGTTTATGTGAGGTTATGTGGAACGAAAGCTCACAAATGTAGAGAAAGGCATGTATTTTGGGTTGTACTGCGTTTGGAAGGGGCTGGTTTTGAAGTGAAATCACTTTTGGAACTCTTCGTGGTATCATTTCTGTTTGAGCACTTCTGTTAGTTTTCCATTGGCCCACTGGTTATTAATTTCGGTCGCTTTTCGCCATATTTGCCGGTTTATTGCGTCGTCAATTGTTAAATTCTTTACCTTCATAACGCCACCCACTTCTTTTCCCAATTGACTCGGGTCGCCCTCCTCATCGTCTTCCTCCCAGTTGCCATGTCATTATTCGCTTAGAACATCTGTTATCCCCCTTTCTTACATGTCCATACCATTTCTACGTATTTTTTTCCATTAATTAAAAATTTGTTTGTGTTACTCCCATTTTTTCTCGGATTACTGCATTTCTTACTTTTTACAGCCTGGAGGTCCTTGCTTCAGATGATCTTAAGCACTGTGCCGGTGGTAGCATAGCTACTGGCAAGGCCTCCATGCCAGAGACGTCGTAGGTGAGAAGCAAGACTAAGAATTAAGCCACTGTACCTCCAGGTCACTGGGTTTTGCGATGGGCTGGCAACCATCCAGAACAAAAGTAATATTTCATACCTACCTCAGTCAAAGAAAAGGATATTTGCAATTTCACGAATATAATTGTACTAAGACCGTACGTCAAAGAAAATCAGGCAGCGAAATATGAATACATGAATAAAAAAAATCAATTTAATTATCAGGATTTAGAATTTAGTCTATTAGTCTAATGATTACTGTATGGATTAAATATGTCTCACATCTGAAATTACAGACGGTTTTATGTGGAAAGGAGCTTTGTGATTTTATCATCATAAATGCTAATTTATTTCCACCTTCTTGTGTACTGTTTCAGTATCCACTATGTGCGGCAAATTGCCAGATGGGAGTGCGGTATAACCAAAGGCCTGAACGTAAAATATCTGGCAGTTACTACATGCTACCTGTTATCAAATTAGTTTAACAACACAAAACATACCACCGTGCTCCAGATGTATTATTTCTAGAATAAGAACTCGTATCGGTTTAATTATCTATGTCTATGCGCTTCTGTTTTGATAGTCACTTTTCTTCTTTTGTTGTTCAGCTGACGAATCACGTGTCACTCGGCTCGTGGAATGATATTGAAGTGGCAAGGTATTAATATTTAGGTAAGATTTAGAAATGTACCGTTAATTTGGGACAATTTATTGGTATTTTGTTTGTGGCTGAGTTTATTTTTAGCATCCCGCGGGACCTTGATCGATCACGTGATTCATGTCTGTCACTTTTGTCGCCAGTGAACGCTCATATTTATCTTTGTACAAACTGTCGCGACATTAGTTCTGCTACTAATACGGCCCTGAACCTCAAAACTTGTGTTACAGTATTGTTGTAGATTTGTATTCAGGGGGCCCTGGCCAGAACGGTGGCTTTCTTGATATTTATGTTTGTTTTCTTACGTCATTAAAATTCCCGCGATTGCGCGATAATCAGAAAACAAACGCCTCATACCAAACTCTTCCACACTCCTTATTATTAGCCATCCCGCCATTCACCGCTGTGCAATCTAATAAATTGAGAGAGTCGTGAAAATAGGAAAGAAAGAAGGAAATATATCGGGTGTGTCAAAATGTTAAATTGAGAACAATATAAATAGAGTTTTGACGAGAATTGTCTTCTTTGGTGGAGAGAAATTGTTACCTGTGAGATGTTAACCAATTCATAAAACGGCGAAACAGTCCAGTCGAAAGGATACCAAGATCTGAACATCGTTTCATGATTCGTCACTATGCGTATTGTTGACTGGACGAAATGGACTGAAAAGATCACAGTTCCTTCACGCCCAATGTACTTCAAAATACGGGGGATCCATCCTGCCGCTGTCAAGTGTCCGGTGTCAGCGTTCCTGGTAGGCAGTTCTTCCCACGTGAAGCTGTCTGTTAGGTCCATCGCACGTTCAATACTGCGTTGTCGGAGTCTGAGACAAAGGAAACAAACAGCGATGTAAAGTTAAGAAAATATGCAAAATTATTCTAAGAGCAAGCCAAGATTATGATATCCTGCAGTGAAATTATGAATAATAAAGTTCTTAGTAAGTCAATTTTCAGCGAAACATTGTGACTCTTCTGTTTAGAGAAAAACAGTAATTTCGAAGTGTTAAAAATTTTCACATTTTTGCCTGGCCGGATATTTTGGCAGAGATACCGAAGCGTAATCTTTCCCACATTTAGTCTATTTCGAATCTTCTTTGTTTCATTACTTAGGCTAATAAACTATGGTCAATATCAGGATAAATTTTCAATCTCCTCTGTGATATATTTTCTTCCTCTCACATTTTTTGCAGAATGCCGTAGCCTAGGCATTGTCTCCAGTAAGCACCATGCAGTCTATATATTCCTTCATACATTCAATAAAGTCTGTAGTGCTTTACTTTAGTGTGGACACTAACATAGCCTAAAATACGTATTGAATGTCTGGAATAAACAGCGGCCTCTTGACGTCATTCCTTCTCTAATGTACTTATGTTGATTGTTATCGTTGCTGAAATTATAATGTTTTATTTGTCCAATATCTGTGTTGCCATAATAGTGATTGTCACTGTTCGTACATACCTGCAGTAGGCATAAATCCATATACTGTTCGTCATCGTAATCAACACACCCATATTCGTCATTGCGCGTCCTAACTCATCCCTGTGTATGTAGGCTTCGACGAACATCCCTAGATATGCAGTGCAGCCACAGATAATCAATATATTCATGTAGATAGCATAAATAGTCGATATTTCCTTCATCTTAAAGGGAATTCCCCCTAATCTGAGTAATGAAATAACTATACCGAAACGACTCTCCGACAAGTTCTCTATTTTTATTTCTTTACTCTCCATACAGATATAATGTACTTGAATATAAAATAACTTGAAGTTTAGAATAAGTTATTTTTTACAATATTGGCCACTCCAAGTCCGTTAAGATTCGTTACGTTTCCAGTGCTGCAGTACGTCTGCAGGACAGAACACTGCGCATGACACTGAGCGCTTTGAGCGATGGTTACGGTTTGGATGACCGAAAGTGATCAGTACTGTGTTAACTTGAATTATTAATGGGAGATGGGAGTTAGTACTTTAGAATTCTCTGTTTGGCAATTTCTTGATAATTTGATGTGAAAAAAGTACATTCTCCTTTTGAGTCATAATATTCTGGAGAACTTCGTAAAAGAAACGGAACTAGTTTATTTATGCCTGATGATTTGTAGTCTTGGGTCATTCCTTTGTTTGTCTGCCAAGTTTTCAGTACTGCTTGGTCAATTTTCAATTCTATCTTATTGACCGATATAATATTGGTCTTAGATAACTTCCGAATTTCCTTAACTTCAAGTCCTGCCAGATTTCGACTTAAAATGTCCGCCAAGGGATTTTTAGCTCCCCTTATGTTTTGTTATTCGATGTCATTTTTCTCTATTTTTATTAACGACCCAGCTACTCTGTTCGATGTGATAGCACGCTCTGAAGGAAAATTAGAGCCTTGCTATATGTATTCAAAAGGATTCTAAATTTCGCCAAAGCATATATCACGGCCAACGATTCTTGTTCACACGTAGTGTAGTGCTTTTTTGCAGAATTCATTATTCGCGAAGCTGTCGAAACTATTTTGACATTACCCTTGGAGTCTTATATCATGAAAACAGCGCCGATCGCCTTGGAGCTGACATCTGTAAATATGATATACGGCAGTCTTTCATCAGGCTTTATTAACTGGATCGTATTAGTAAATTTCTATCTCACTGCCTCAAATGCAATTTGTTCTTCAGACGTCTTCCTCCATTTAGTTCCATTTTTGAGGAATCCTAATAACGGTTTTAACTGCTCCAAAATTACTTCCTCGACGCGATTTCTCCAGCTGTTGCTCTTGTTACTCTGATAACACTAGACAGGTAGTGAGAGGATCAGCTGGCTAATCTGTATAGTGGAGATGAAGGCTTGTCTTAGGGAACATTACGTGATAGTTTTATGTGATGGACATACAGCTGTTCTTGTACGTGGAATTACATCGGTACATTTAACACTCTGAGAATGTCACTCAAAAGATCAGATGAATGATGAAGAGATATATTTGATAAAGAGTACCAAAAAACACTATCAGTTCACAGTTTCCTGCAGGCGCATAAATTATGTAGCTATCTTGTCTCTACTGACACTACGAACAGTTTTGGGACAAGAATTGCAAAGTTGGTAAAAATAAAATGTTATATATATATATATATATATATATATATATGTGTGTGTGTGTGTGTGTGTGTGTGTAGAGTGAAGTTAATAATTCGTCAGAATAATACTATAAGATGTAGATTTTTTTTAAAAAACCTTGAAGTCCAAAAATAATTTGAAATGCTGGGTGTAGCTAACTATAGCAGAAGTAAAAATGTGCAGTGTTGGCAGCATTGTTTCCCAAAGACCATCACGTTTCGTTGCTGTCTGTCGTCACTACTGGTTTACCCCCACTCCACTGGTCGTTTCTTCTTTTAGGGCTTTCAGTTTTGTTTGACTCCTGCTGCAGTTAGAGACTTGTGCGGTTCTGCTTCTAAATTTGTGTTTGTGCCGGGGTTTTTGAAAAATTGTGAACCTGGGTCCTCGCTGGACTGTCCAAATCTGGGGTTTTGTGTTTTGTGACTGAGTTCACGCAACGATAAGCGTATTTGTGTCAATTATGTTTGGAGCGTTCTTACAACTGCGTGAGTGTGTATGTAGCCGGGTGTACAGTGTGCTGGTTATGTTGTGTTTGGTTATACAGATCAGTTTAAGTGTTATGTCCATGTTTGTTTGAATTATTAACAATGAAAGTTTTTTTGTATTAGTTAATGGTGCTTTCTTATCGGGCGTCTGTAGTGCTTCCTCCCCTCCAGTGTGTGTGTTTCTACGTTGTTTTTTTGCCGCTGGCCTTGCGTTGAGTTCGGGTAGTGGGGGGTGGTGGTGGTCGGAAACAATATGTGACAAGCGCTGTGCAGATATTGCTGCATGCATTCCGTACAAAACTGAATTAACTGTATGTTATAAGCATGAACGGTTTATTACGACTATGTAAATGAATTCGGAGTATAGTGTAGTGTGGCTGAAAGTACAGATTTGCTGCCATCTTAGACTCACAACGTACCATGTATATTTACGTCATGCCACATCGTATTAGACGCTAGCAGCCGGTCAGCCATGACATCATCACCAGGCGCTCTTCTGTGGTAAGTTTATCTAAAAGTTTGACATTCCGAGGACCGTGCATCGTGTTATATTCTTACTATAGAAGCCAACGAGATACACAATTTCTGAAATTTATTTGATATATTACTCTACATATTTCAGACAGGTTCGCTGTCCATCATCAGGAGTATCTCAAAACTACAACGCAGTAGGTATTTGTCATGCTAGTTCTGTTGGCTGTAGTTCTGTGGTCTGTAGGTATAAGCACACGTATCTTACTTCAATGGGGTGGCCACATTATGGGATTTGAACTGGGATTAGAAAAAATTATTGGGACGTGAAGAGATAGGAATTAATAATGATCTAGTGAAAAGCCATAAGGTGAAAATTAGCAAATTGTTACTATCATTGACCAGAATGATGTGTGTTTGTATGTAAAAACGATTTTTATATACACAGTGTAATAGGTGACCAAAGGTATTTCCTGTGTTTGGAGTCCCTTTCAATACACATAGTGATCAGTACGCAACGCGTAGCCAGTAATATAAAATATCTGTAGTTTCACATTCGTTTGAAGGGTCAGTAAATTTCTTTTAGCCATATAAAAATATTTTCCTTCGATTGTAATCATAAATAAAAGACTTTCATTATTCATTATGAAATATTGGCGATGAAATAAAATTCCAAGTTGTTTACGTTGTCGCGTGTTTCGTGTGTTATCGTGTATGTTGCATTCAAAACGTCATTTTCTATTAACATGTAAAAATCTGGTACGTTGATTTAGTCCCATCGTCTGTGCAATTTCATGACTTACATTTCGTAACCTAATGTATTGCAATGTAAACTTAGAGTTGAAGCATGCTTGGAGATGTAATGTGTTGGTCTGTATTGCATTGCACGAGCAGGACTAAACGTGAGATCCTGTTGTTTGTTTGGATAAGCAGCAGTAGGCATCATGAAACATCGCACGTACTGATGAAATGTTCTTCTTTAGTAATTTCAAATAGGGCATACGTCGTAATGTATGTAAGTATGTGTGTGTGTGTGTGTGTGTGTGTCTGTGTTTTAATCTTAGGTGGTTGTTTTCTTTGGAATTTCCATGGCCACTTGCTCTAATCAGATCGCTTGTGGCCTTTTTATATTTGGTGAATATTTTCAGACTCTTCCTCTTCTGAAATTTTTAAATATTTGTGATCTGCTCTTAGCCTATGTTATCACCTCTTGTTACCAGTTGGAGTACTCTTCTTCGTGTCAGTGTGCACGTATATTTTGTCAACATAACAGTAAGAGTAAATTTTCTTGTACCTAACACAGTTTATGTTGAAAATTTAATTGAATGTGTTTATTGTGAAACTACAGTAATTGTGTTAAAAAGAGACTGCATTTTCTATTAATGTATCGTTGTGTTTCTGCTTTTTATAAACGAAACTTTACTTTCATTTGACACTCCCTTTTCCGTGCTAAAACTTTTTAAATTAGATCAATGGGAAGTAGTCCGATATGAAGCCAAATAGGACTTCAGTCGGCGTGTCAGTGCTTGTTCAACGTTTAAGACACTGTAAGCTAATCAATACTTATGATATGTATCTACTAATTCTGAAATGTGCCATCCCCGTTGTATGTATAAATAAATAGGTACAGGTATTTAGTCAATAACACAACAAATATTTCTAATGATGTTTATTAGAGGATGATAACAACTACATGTTTCGGCCTATTCCGGCCATCATCAGGTTTTCATCC
>Ga0136643_10012919_pt1 | contig 12467 bp, 8 predicted proteins | sample TergutLab28metaG_FD_96883 | JGI IMG/M metagenome (GOLD analysis project Ga0136643, IMG submission 96883) | Labiotermes labralis P1 segment gut microbial communities from Petit-Saut dam, French Guiana - Lab288 P1 (version 3) (version 3) | ecosystem: Host-associated > Arthropoda: Insects >...
TCCCGTAGGTAACTACTTCAGAAGTACCTTGTATGTTTCAAATTTTATAAGCCTGAGGATGACCCCAAGGGGTTGAAACATGTAGCTACATTAATTGTTTATAACTTAACTTTACATCACATTGTTGTGTAAGACGGACAATAAACAACGTTGGATTCATCTGGCTCGGGATAAGGACAGGTAGCGGGCTGTTGTAAACACGGTAATGAAAATTCAGGTTCCATAAAACGAAGACAATTTCTTGACGAGCTGGGAAACTGTTAGTTTTCAAGAATGACTGTATTTCATTGTGTTAATAAGGAAGTTAGTTACCCACGCCACGTACACAAAGTGTGCCAAGAAATTTGGTTTCTGTGTAGGCCGTAGTCCCAGCCTAGGCAATGACACAGACGTCTGGAAACCGACCAGCTGGAACAATGAAAGGGAGAATAAGTAAATGGACTGTAACAATAAGGCTGGTATTGGATGTGGATGGGCTCTGGTATAACAGTAGTGAACCTCTTGATCCTGTTGTATGATCACAGGCCTGTTAGAGAGTCGGTTCGTCCGTAAGTAACAGGTAAAGCAGTCAGGTGTCTGTTGTTTTGTTGTCTATACAGTAATTTAGTTAGCTGAACGAACAGTTGATTGTTCAACTGGTTGGTTAAAAAGTAATAACTTGGCTAGTTAGCTGGCTGGTTATTTCGGTGGCTATATAACATCTTGATACACTTATTAGGCGTGTTCACAAAATTGCGAAAAGCGACAACCAGTCTATCCGTCCATCCGCATGGAACAACTCAGCTCCCACTAAAAGGATTTTCGTTAAATTTGACATTTGAGTATTCTTCGACATTCTGTAAACAAAAAATTCAAGTTTAATCGAAATTTTACAAAAATAACGGGAACTTTACATGAAGACCAATACAAATTTATGATAGCATCTCGCTGGGTTCTTCTTATAAAGAGAGATGTTTCAGACATGTTTGCACAGAAAATCAAAACACATGTTTTACGTTCAAAAAATTACTTTCAGAAAATCGTGCCTTTATGAGATAATGTGGAAATATACGATAGAGCCGGACAGACCACAGATCACAAACAATACGGCGCATCCACATTCTATGCTGGATAACTAACACAAGAATATATGCACTAATAATATTTAATATGCATTAATTTTCCACGGCAACAATGGTTATGCGAACACGCCTTTATATTACGTTATACCTACACCCTCTGTCTTGTCAATTCATTTCAATAGTTGTTTAATTAGTCAGTTCATTAGCAATGAAGGCGGTCATATGTTTGTTTCGGATGGTTGGTCGATCGGTTCAGCTGCCGGTCAACACTGACTGCAGCAGCAGAAGGCTAACAACTTCCTCCCTAAGATTCGAATTGCTTTTCTTTTTGTAGGCCGGATGTGTTTCTGTGCTGGTGCCGGGGGCTACAAGGACAGGTGCGAGAATCCATTGAGGAAACACAAAACCACAACATGGCCGCCACACAGCAGCTAATATAAGAAGCTGAACACAGACCTACTGCTTAAAGAATATACTTACACGACTAAGCACATAACAGAATATTTAATTAACCAAGCTAAGAAGTGGATGCAAAGCACAGAACCTTCCTTCAGCAGCTGACACGCATTTGACTGAAAAGAAACTGAATGTTTTTGAGAAGGAACAATGAACAAAGCTCGCCGTCATAAAATTAAATATTCCTGGACCTCGCTCTAATTTTAAAAAATCAAGTTCACATCCCCCCCCCCACCCAGTAATGCTTCGACCTGATTCGGGTTCATGGCCTCCCCTTACGGGGCTTCGCGATCACACTTACTGGACAAACCACATTCGGCAGAACTCCTCTGGACGAATTAACAGCCCGAAGCGGTGACAACACACAACACGCTATACCCACAAGAGACAGATATCCATGCCACTGGCGGGACTCGAACCCACATTCCTAGCAAGCCATGGGTCGCAGACTCACACCTTAGACCGTGCGGCCACTGGGATCGGCAAGTTCACATTATTTTTTTTAATAACAATAGCAACATGTATAACCATCAAAGCTCTTTTCCACACCTTCCTAAATCACTTCAAATTACAACATCGAAATTACCAATTTTACATTTTATATATCTTTTACTATGATAAGTCATTTCAACACTATTAATCGTTTCAAAATATCACCTTAGCAAAATAATGCGTACTATACTTTTATCCCATATGAAAGTCATTCACCCCGAAAAAATGTTTCTCATACTGAAATAGTACTGCCAACCCTGCATTAAAAATATTTTTTAACATCAGGTGCTCAGCAGTTTCGTACGGCCACACAGAGAGAAACGCCACTTTTGCCCAGGACAGACACTGTGAGAGATCCATCTTCCAGTATTACAAAATACGCCCGTATAGGACCATAAAATACTGAGAATTTGCTCGGTGTAGCCTACCGTTCAGAAAGAAACACAGTTCTCTGATATATAGAAACCCTGAAATCTACCAGTCAAATGATGAGTGAATACTGCGAGTGCAGAAATAGGCACACAAGCACGCACAGAGACCACGGCAAGAATCACACACGGATGAGTTCAATATTCAGACGCACGGGTGAATCATTTGCATTACCGTGCTTCGGTACTAGCAATGTTAATGTACCATTTACGTCTATCATGGACAGGCTAAGCGAAGTTCATCTCGCGAAAGGTACCGTTAAATTTTGCTGCTTTATTCACAATGATTGCACCATTTCGTTACGCGGTTCAAGCACAGTTTATAAACACGCTCTCCATTGATATCCCATTAACTACCCCATTCCATGACGCAAGACCTTCCTTAATAATTTCACAGTTAAATCTTCAACTCTTTTGGAATGTTGCGCCGTGTCGATTGGTGAATGTTTACCGCTTGTTGACCCCATCTTTGAGTTTGAAGTGACTTGTAATTTAAATTTTCATTAGGGCCACTTCTTAGAACCACGCATCTCACATTGCAAAATTTTTTTAATTATCATTAATGAATCCTCTATATTTATGAAAATGGGGTGTTCACTGCAATTAGCAGGAAACCCCCACCGTTTAAATAACTTCTAAGTTAGTTTAGTACACAACAGCATCTCCATTATTTCCATAAGAACAATTTCCACCTTACTTGTCGTCCCAAAAATAAAATACCTAGGTTTCTTCGCGCTGAGTAGGTGTTGTGTTTCGCCATTTCAAAGTTTGAAACAGAATATGAAGTATATCTGACGGTTTGTCAGTTTCAAATAATGTACCATTTGAGCCGGGCACGTGGCAGTTGGTCACATGCCTCACATTTTGAATTTGTATTCATCACCCAGTACTTTTCGGGTGACAAAGCACTAAGAATAGGACTGGTGGGGCAGTGAGAAGAGGTGCACACAGGGTTTAGGTGGGAGAAACACGACCGAACGAAAGAGAACACTTGGAAGGCTCGGGCTTAGATGGGAGGATAATATTGAAATTTAACCTTAGATAAGTGAGATGGAGGCATGGACTGGTTTCATCTGGCTCTTGACAGGGTCAGTTGGCGGGCTTTTTTAAATGCGACATTGAACCTTGGGGTTCCATAAAATTTGTGCGTTTTCTTGACTAGCTAGTTACCTGTCAGCTTTTCAAGAAGGGCTGTGCTCCATGAAGATATTTAAGTAACATCTGGTAAGGTGACAGGTTATAAACATATCTACACATTACATACACAAACACATACGAAGTTGGCCCCGTCCAAACCATGAAGGCTTATAGGGGGAGTGGATGTATCGCTCCGTCCATTCTTAACTTCGGCACTAGATCGATGTGAGTGGTCAAATTCACGTCCCGGTCGCTTTATACCCGAGAATGACCACGGTGCCCATTAAATGGGATGCTGAGTGAGCCTCAGAGCCAGTGTGGACGGTTTTGGGCAAGATATAACCTCTTTTCCCTGTCAGGATTTGAAACCCGACCCGTCCAGCCCGTAGGCAGCCGCTATACCGAACACGCTATTCCGTCCCCCATACACATGAAATACTATATGTAGCTCAATATGTACAAACGTGGCAACGATGCGAAACTCTGGGGTTGTTGCCGACAAACTGAACGTCTAAGATCACAGAACATGTACGTAAATAATAAATAATTCCAAAAATAAAACTGTAGGCCTGTACAGTGGTATTATTATTATTAGTAGTAGTAGTAGCAGTAGTAGTAGTAGTAGCAGTAGTAGTAGTAGTAGTAGTAGTAACGGACGAAACGACTGCGGGCTGTGTGTATGGATGGGTGGAAGGATTAGACAGCTATACAAAACAGGGAAACTATGCAGCAGAAACGCAGGCTCTCAATTTTGCTCGGTGCAGTTTGTAGTAGCCTATCTCCTTACCGTCTCCATCTCTGTATTCACGCCCCTCTAGTATGGAAACTCCTATGAATAATAGGTTACAACCAAACATTTTGCATACCATTATGGCATGGAATTTACACACACGAACTGTTTCAACTTTACTATCTACTTCGTCCCTAAAATAAACGTAAAATCCTGGAAAGATTCTTAGCAATTGAGGTATACAGAAATATTTTACGAATTCATAGACTTACGTGATGAATATTCTTTCGCGCGTATATTCGTACCAGAGCAGGGATAAGGCAGTCGGTATGGCGATTAAGCTACGGGTTGGATGGTCCGGCTTTCGAATGCCGGTAGGGGCAATTGACTTTCCTACAGAGTGTCCACACCTCCTCTTGGAGCGTACTCAGCTTCCTATTCTGTAGGTGGGGGGGAGGGGGGAGCGGCAGGGCCGTGAAGTTAACCACTTGTCCCCAACTAGGGCACAAGTAGAGAAAGAGTGGAGCTATGCCTCTGCTCAGTCTTCTTGGAGTGGGTAGGAAGAACTTTATCTTTCCTAACCTGTATCCATTTATAGCTACCAGCTGATCAAGAAATTCGGTAATATTCATACTAGCAAGGTGGAAACATAATGTTTACTGTGTATGTAATAATGTTATTCGTCTGGTTTGTTGACTGGTTGGTTGGCTGGCCAGTTAGTTAGAACTTCTTTTTTAGACTAGATAAGACCTCGTCCGCACCGGTCCTGGGGCCCACCCAGCCTCCTCTACAATGCACGCTGGGTCTCCTTCTGGGGGGTAAAGTTTTCGAAGTTTGGCGTTGACTACCCCCAACCTCCACTAGCGCCGAAGTTAAAGAGAGAGCTATAGTTCTACACCCCTGTGGGCCTTCACGGCCTGTTCCACCGTGACCTTTACTTTTTAGAGTGTAGGGCGAATAGGATACGCTTCTTACAATATATCTTCTCTTGAGCAGTTATACTTAGGATACGTGCGGGTGAGGGGCATTGTGTTCGGTAACACGATTACATGATCTGGCTTATGTTTCAGCAAATGTGCTGTAGATGGCAGTAAATCCATCGAGCCGCGCTGCCAGGTGAAGCAAGACGAGTGCGGAAATATGGCCACACTTGCTGCTGCTGCTGCTGCTGCTGCTGCTGCTCCTGCTGCTACCGAGGCTGGAATACAATTTCTATTCCAGAGCACCGCGCGCATCCGGACAGTCGGGGGTCAGAGAGCAGTGCCCTCGGGTACAGTGAGACACATAACACGTAAAACCTCGCAAACTAATCGTCCTCAGTATGATCGGATACAGGCTCGACAATCCCTTCTCGGCTCCCAGTTCCTCTACGACACCGCTGTGTCCAGACCGACTCTGAGGCACACCCAGTATCCTCTCCGATGGTTAAAGGCGGTCTTACTCCCTGAGGTAAGTGGGTCAGAAGGTGAACTTCACCTCTGATCTTCACCTGGTGCCGAGGTAAATACTGCGGTGTGTTCTGCTACATTGACGTCGTTCTGCGCCAACTGTGTACAGTTTACTGATGTCGTATCAACTGCAGCTCTTCAGTGTCGAATGAAATTAGAGTATGAATATATGCGTGATATCTCAAGCAGATCAAGTAGTTGTGGTCTGGCGGAATAACAACCCTGATTTTCACCTGGCATGACAAAGAAAAATGTCGAAATCTCAGGCATAAAATTCAGGTACGCGGCCGAACCGAGCGAGAGAGACAGAGAGAGGGATAGAAACACTCCCCGAGGACAGCTAAGCACCCTGTAACATGTCATGAAGTCACACGGAGGGAAAAGAGGCATATGTCCGCCTGTTCTTAACCTCGGAGCTATATGGGGAGGATGGTCAACGCCACGCCCTGGCCGATTTACTCCAGGAAAAGGGCCCCGAAACCCATCGTAGAAGAGGTTGCATGCGCCCAGGGTTGGTATGGACGGGTGTACAGAAGTGAAAATCGCTTAACCCACCGGAGTTCGAACTTCGGACCATCCAGGTTGTGTCGAGTCACTTACAGGCTGCACTAACCCGGCCCATAAGCAGGAGGGGGGGGGGATATTAAATATGGCAGTGTTTGCGTATCTACCCAATACTCTTTCAAAATCCGTTCAAACAGTTTATAAGTTTGCTGCTTCTCCAACACAAGCGTAAGGATTTTGGTTGAAACAATTTTTGGGGGAATGCAAACTAAGAGGGTCCTAAAATCCAGCATGTCTGCATCAAGAATAACAAATTTTATCTTCGATTCTCATACATAATGTTACGTCATTTCACACATCTCCCAGTAAACAAGTAAATAAGCCCCTCAGGAGCTCTCTTATATAGCCTTGTCAAAAATTTCCTCTCCTTATGAAAAAAATTCATCATCTGAACCACACAAGTCAGCCATTTGACCACACATTTCGTAAATTCTCCCTTAAACTCGTAAACCTATCGTTGTTACGAGGAATGACATAAGAATAAATGGTGGATTCGAAGGTGGCAACAAACTGTACTGCCGTTTATCATTTATTAAATAAAAAACTAAATTCTGCACTCAACATAAATATTTTGTCACACTCACCAGACAGTCAGGACAGGAGCGCATTTTTACTTACCTTTAAATAAACGAAACGATTATCATACAAATGCATTTATAGTTACACATAAGCACAGTATTTGAGCTGACTACTGCAATGGAGGTGTATGATAAGGAACCACTACGTGACGGCAAGATAAAAGGGACTCTAGCGGCTTCTTTACTTAGAAGACGTAACAGAAACGGAAAAGCAGGGCAACTGAAGAGACGGGGCTATAATTATGACGCCTTTATCATGCAAGACAGAAATGTAAATGAGATCTCCGCTCTATGCAGCGTAGATTTGTAGTTAGTTACCGAGGTTCCGGGACAACCTATCAATCCCGTTTTCAAGGGTCAAGCAGTCCAAGTAGAAAGTTGATAACTCAGGAGTAAAACTTTGACCTGGATAGTGTTTCCTATGGGCAAGTTAGAATAATAGAGGTTTATGTCCAGCGACCCATGTATTCGAAGTTTCATTTGGCTAAAGTGCAGTCGTGTCTTCTGAGGGCGAGTTAAATCTATTATAAGAAACAGAATTCTCTGTTGTGTTCTACGTGTTTAGATATGCGCACAAATTTTACTCCAGACTTGCTACATACTGCACATCTAAGAAATGGCAAAGACTGGAAATTGATAAGGACTTATGTTTATCACAGGATCTACGATTTATTTATGAAAGGATCTGCGATCTGTTTATGAGAGAATCTACAGTTTATTAGTGAGAGGATGTACGATTTGTTAGTGAGAGGATCTACAATTTCCATATGAGAGGATCTACGATTTGTATATGAAAGGATATACGATTTGTTTACGACATGAATTACAATTTGTATGTGAGAGGATTCACGACTTGATTAAGATGGGATCTACCGTTTATTTATGAGAAGATCTACGTTTGTTTATGACAGGATCTACAATTTGTTTGTGACAGGATCTACGATTTGTTTATGACAGGATCTACGATTTGTTTACGACAGGATCTTAAGTTTCTCGGCAAGCCCATTCAGACATAAGAGACCATCACTCATTCTGCCAGGTCCAAAGCTCTACTCCTGAGTAAAGACCAGTTGTTATTTTATGTAACGACAGTCTCGTACAACAAATTTATACGAGTTCTCGTCTAAAAACTCCATAAACACAAAATAAACACAGACAGACCCCCGTATCCGCGAGCAATATGTTCCAACACCTACCGCGGTTACGTGAAACCGCGGATAATACCGAACCCTATATATAACATGATATAACGTGATATTCGTGCAACATACATAAATACGGTAGAATTTAATTGATAAATTACGTAGAGTAAGACATTACCAACATTAAATAAAGTAATAATAAAGTGTACTGTACACTACATTGTATATTTAGAGTTTACTTTCTCTCTCTCTCGTACGTATGAATGTAAGGGATTCTGACTCTTAGCCTAATCCTCAAGAGACGATACAGCAATGAAAAAATACAGTACCTGTACTGAACAGTATCACGTACAGTTTCAAGGGATGACAGAACAATATAAATCATGTTTTCCTATCAAGGCGCTGCATAAGCAATGAAAAAGCGTGCTATTATTACACTTTTACAATGAAAATCATACTATGTACCTGTACATAAACAGTAATAAGAAAATTTTATTTGTTAAAAAATATCTTAGCCTATTGTGGGTATTCACCGACTTCTCCATTCTCTTGTTGCTTTCTGGACACAAACACTGCAATAACGCGGCAACTACTTCGAACAGCGAGAATGCTAGAAGCAGAATGGTGGCAAATTTGCGGAGAAACATGAGTACGGGGACGAAGAAAGATGAGTCAACCCGTGGGCGCGTTTGGGCTGCTGGATTTAACCATGTTACGGTCCGTTTTCGCTTGGCGCTCCTTTTGAAACTTACGAAAAGTTTATTTCTTTCATTTTCCAAAATTTTTTTTTCCGGCCGCTGTAAACAGCGGATATGGGGGTCCACTTGTATAATACAAATAAACAAAAATACAAAAAATACTATGTTCTGGGGCGAAAGTTTTGCTGGAAACCGAAAGGCACTTTCAAAAGGACAGGTGTATTTGTAGTTCCATACATGCTTGTATGTTCCAAAATGTCTGGTCAGATTGTTGAAATTGCGAAAGGAAGTATAATGCCGAGATCTGACGCAAGACAACTTAATGTTGCAAGAAACTGAGAGAAGTATTTTAATAAACTTTAAGTAATATTCTTCGCCGAGAATTTCAAATTCCTCTAAAAAATAGTCTGCAGTTAATGAACACGAGAAGTCCTCACAATGTTCACAAAAGTCAGATAGAATGTGTGAAAATTCACAACCATCTTCTACAGTACCTACTAATATGAACATAAAAAATTATAAATCTACTCCTCTGAACAGCTCTTTCTACGAGGTTTAAAATCTCAAATTCGTGTACATTTATTTCATATGCTTTCTATATGTCTTACCGCCCACCGAAATTTAATCACCCAAGCAGTACGTGAAGAGAACAAATTTTAAAGCATCGTCGTGTATTTTAAATATCGCCTACCTTCCTACAAATTTCTTAGGTTCATATTCCAAAATTTAATAAACCGCTTCTCTTACCTTACGGATGTCTGAACGACTCGAATCTTGCAACACAATACGTGAGAACCTAGATAAGTTGTGTAATTCAAGTTCTTGACTTGCTTCTCTGCCTTTCACTCTCATTGCTGGATACAAGAGGTTCTAGTTTCATGCGATGATCGTCTACGGCCGGGCGCAATGCTGGGAATAAACGAAACTCGATCGGTCACACCAGCAAGTAAGAAACTGAAACTTGAGACATTTTGGCAGGAAATACTCGTAATAGGATCAAGAACTGATGACGCAGATCATATTGTGTTCTTTGATGTGCTGGACGGGTAACTTGGCTGCGAAACACAAGAACTCAACGGTTAATTCTTCTGGGGAAACACCCTGGTATGCAACCACTAGGAAGACCGAAAAGAAGATAGGAGGATTACACTGAGAACGCTATCAAGCAAGATATTGCGAGGTTTGGATGTGTGTGGAAATAGTTCACAATTGTTTCCAAAGGCAGGCTTTGTTACGAACAGCATTAAACACTTCGATTCTTCAGTCAATAAATCCCCTGGCTATGAAGCAAAGTTACAAGTTGTCTATCGCACAAATGCACGTCCTCTATTATTGCTGCCACGCTGTACAAGCAACGCCTCCGACACGTACGTGTGGCGTGTATGTTGCTTTTAAACGAGTTCGTAGTTTTTTTGGGGGGGGGGGGGCAAACAGAGACAAACTGGCCCTGCCCTCCTGTTGAAAAGCCTGTAGATCCTCTCGGGTTCCGGTAGCAAGCTGTGAGATTAGTGTAGATATATCTGTACTAGCACGGCCTACCTGGACAGTGCACATCACACATTTTGGGCCTACAAAAATGCGGGTTATTTGTAAATACAAATATAAGGACAGACACTCGCAGCTGTAATAACAGGATCCCGAATAAGGACTCCTAAACGATTCTTGCATCTTCGTATAACTGTAAGAAGTGACATAGGCGGAAGGTACATTCCGTGTCATCGAGAGAGGCAACAGACCGCGTAGAAAATGAAGGAATATGTCGTACGTCCGACACGCCTGTGGGTCCTGTTTTACGATATGCGTGTAACATGAAAATCCAGCTACCTTGTAGTTTGTTAATTAGTTAATCGTTTGTCAGGCGGTCAATCATGCGGTCGGCAGTTAAGTAAATTGGATGATCAATGGGTCAGATGTACTTTGCTCAGACTAGCACGCTAGTTCAGAGACTGTTAAGTTTGTGTGTACAGAGAGCTATGTAGCAGCTCTATTCACTATCTCTGACAAAAATATTATTCCTGGAATATGAACAAAAACACTGTCGATGATTGCTCCTCTACATTTTTCGAATTCATCAGGCTGCAAAAAGGAATCTTCGGCTCGAGGGAGCCATAAGGCAGCGCTCTTAGTCATTATTTATACCAGATATGTAAAATTCAGCAAAGCAAGCGACGGCACATACCCACAACAGGGCGCACACGGATACTCGGGGGGCGCTTACACCCACGTTTCTTGGCTCTCAACGCGTTGACGGATATTTATGAAATTGTGTATGAGAGGTCACTTCCCAAAACACGAAATATAACTTTCTGTTCAGCCAGTCAATCAGACTCGAGGACTAAATTAGCCAATTTCGTATCTTTTTTATTACAACCACAGCAGACAAATTAAGACCAAGCGCCATTTTGTAGGTAAAAAAATGCTTGTTTTCACGCTACGTTGTATCGGAGAAGTTCTGGCAACTCTGAAAAGAATCTCAAGCAAACATTTAAAAGGTTAATTTTCACCTCCAAGGAAACATGTCTAAATTTCATTATAAATATCAGTCAGTTATTTTTCTAGAAATCAAGGGCTGTCAGAAACTAGCAAATAAATATGAGTGGTAAGCTGCTGAAAATCAAATCAGTTTTATGCAGCATCGCCAATGTGATTTTAAAATTTGATGTTTGCAAAAGTTTTATGATTTTACAGGCAAAAATCCATAAATGAAACCAACAAAATGATCAGAGTCAATCTTCACTAAAAGTATTTGAATTCTGTTGTGATGAGGACTGACTGACTGACTGACTGACTGGCACTCGCAAACTCGAATGTGTCGACGCCCCCAAGCGAACAGCAAAGTAATTCCTGCAAATTATAAACTGACAAGGCAGACTGCAGTGACAGTCTGGAAAGGATTACGCCCATCGGACTGGAGTTATCCAGCCAATTAGATTGGACTGCCAGATCAAAAACAGACCGGTCTCACCGCCAGACAGGCAGACAGACAGACACTCACGTCCCACCCAGGCCAAGTCATCTATTGCCTAATTAGAAATAAAATTTGAAAATCAACTTCATAAGCTTTTCAACTAAACTGAAACTCAACACGAAAGTAAAGAACTTATTCTAGTTAGAGTAAAATGCAGCACTTCATTAACATTAGCACTATTAAGTCCCGAATCAAAATTCAATGGCATGAAATAACATTGCGATACAAGCCTGCCACAGAATTTTGATATAAATATATTTCTTACATGGCTGTCACGAACGCTGCACAATGCCTAATATTTAACTACCAACCACGTTCTTCTCATGTGAAGAGTCGCCCATATATTCACGCATTGTTCCACTGAAACGCGGTAATCATAGGAGCCGTTCATACCAACGTCTGACGTCACACACAAACCAAGCTTTGTCGTAAATGAAGGTGAGCTACAATAAGCATAAGTTACGTTATCTAACTGAGGATGCATATTGGTTTTCATGATAACCAAACAAAACATACTGTGGCGTCAAGCACAAACCAAACCCTTATCTTGACCATGCACATCCCGTAACGATTTCAAAAACTAACAACGGAAACCGGAGTGTAACTTCACGCACAAATCACGATTTAACTTAAAAGTGGAAAAATTGTAACCATGAAAACCGGCGTGTGACGGAATCAATCACTCATCGGTATATACAGGGTGTCCCAGGAGGAAAATGCCAGATTTCGGGAGGGTGTTCCTTATGTTAAAGTATACCGATATAA
>Ga0136643_10012924_pt1 | contig 12464 bp, 7 predicted proteins | sample TergutLab28metaG_FD_96883 | JGI IMG/M metagenome (GOLD analysis project Ga0136643, IMG submission 96883) | Labiotermes labralis P1 segment gut microbial communities from Petit-Saut dam, French Guiana - Lab288 P1 (version 3) (version 3) | ecosystem: Host-associated > Arthropoda: Insects >...
GTCGGACAATTAAGTTCGCGAACTTGCCACCGTGTGCTTGCCGTGGCAGCACTGGACAAAAGCCGTAGTAAGGTTTGATGACAATGACATATCAGTGTTTCACAACTGTTGTTGTTGTTGTTGTTGATCTATGGCAGTCTCTTTCTGAGTGGCATCTATTATTGTCTGCATGTGTTTTGGTGTGCCGCCGCGAGAATGTCGGAGCTTGAATTACAGCAGCGAATGAACATTAAATTTTTTGTTAAACTTGGAAAGAGTGGAAACAAAATCAGAGAGATGTTGGTGAAAGTTTAGAGGGATAATACTATGAAGAAAACAGCAGTTTACAAGTGGGTGAAACTTTTTCTGAGGGAAGAGAAAGTGTTACTGACAAAGAGAGATCAAGACGGCCAGCAACAAGCAGAACTGAAGAAAACATTGCAAAAATTCGTCAAATTGTGCGTTAAAATCATCAGCTGACTGTCAGGAGCATAGCAGAGCAAGTGAACATCGACAGAGAAACAGTTAGCAAAATCTTAACTGAAGATCTTGACATGAGGAAGGTGTGTATAAAAATGGTCCCAAAGGAGCTCACCAAAGAACAAAAGTAAAGAAGAGTCACAATTTGCCAAGACCTTTTGGAGAGGCAATATGACATTTTGGGCAGTGTCATCACAGGTGATGAAACATAGGTCTACCAATATGACCCTGAAACAAAGCAGCAAAGTGCACAATGGAAGACTGCCAATTCCCCATGACCAAAAAAATTCCGTTGGTCCAAATCAAGAGTCAAAACAATGTTGCTGACTTTTTTTGATATCAGAAGGACTGTTCATTATGAATTTGTACCAACTGGACAAACAGTCAACCAAGTTTACTATTTGGAAGTACTGGAAAGGCTGCGTGAAAAAGTTAGACAGAAATGACCCTAACTTTTTGCCAACAACTCATGGATCTTGCATCACGACAATTTACCTGCTCACACGGCACTGTCTGTGAGCAAGTTGTTAGCTACTAAACAAATAACTGTTTTGGAACACCCTGCCTATTCTCCTGATCTAGTCCCCAGTGACTTTTTTCTGTTCCCAAAGATAAAGGAAATATTGAAAGGAAGGCATTTTGATGACACTGATAACATCAGGAGTAATACAACGGCAGCTCTGAATGCCATTTCACAAAACCAGTTCCAAAATTGTTTTGAAGGGTGGACTGGGCGCTGGCATCATTGCATAGCTTCCCAAGGGGAGTACTTTGAAGGCAACCATGGTGGTATTCAGCAATGAGGTATGTAGCACTTTTACCGCCATGAGTTTGCGAACTTTATCGTCCGACCATGTAAGTATGATGTTTATGTATGTGATTCTGAAAGTAAAGTAAGAAGATTCTGGCATTAAATTCAGGATATTACAGTTCCACACACAAACACAAACTCTTCACAGAACTGTACATAAATTAAGAAAGACAGCGTTCTTACTTTCCTGACTGACAAAAAAGAATTGATGAGTGCTCATTGAAGAGGAACGTGAAAACCTTGAGTCTCAAACTGGATGAAACTGGTGCTAGTCTTGAACATTCTTTGGAAATGGCTTGTACATCTTGCACAGGACAAGGGGGTTTCAAAATCATTAGCAACAAATGCCAAAAATTATAAACTCCAAACCACATAAAAAATAGCAGTGCATGGATTCGAACCAAGCTATCCTGATAACAGAGTTACTTCTGTGCTGGATTCTTAAGTCTGCTCAGAAAACTGGGAGTGGTCCTCAGAACTGGCATATAGAGGCAGACAGACTGACTTTCTTTGATAACATAATTCATTCTAAATGGTTAGAGGATCAGATTAACTTTTTTTTTTTACCCTCCCCTCCAAGTGGCTAGCAGATGATGAACTACAGTATCCAGGCTTCCAATACCTCTCCAACTCTATGCATGAACATTGTGAGAGAAACATTTTGGGACAGAATTATGAAACGAATTTGTCTCCAACATTTTCCCTGACTTCTACCTCAACAAACATGACTTATTTAAGGGAAACCACAAAGCAACATATTCACAGATGAAACTCTCACACTCTTCAAGAATTAAAGGATAATCTGGCATATAGTTCAGAAATATCTTACAGAATTACCTCTGCAACTGTTTCAAAATCTCCTTGGTGTACTAGGAGGTAGTGTAGTATTGCCAGCTGGTTTTCTAAAGAATGGTTGCTCTTAAAAGTCTCAACAAGGTGTCCAGTGGTCACTGTAAGTGGTATCAAGTCCAGACTTGGTAGGTCTACTGTAACAGTGTTGTCATACTGCAGCAGTGGCACAAGGTGTGAAGCATATGATGGAATCCCTGGTAAAGTGCAGCTCATCAATATATGGCAACATGCTTCATGAGCCAGTCCAATATCGAGGAGGTGTGTGAACAAGTCTGGTACATACACAACCATATGCTGATCTGTCAACAAAACATTTTACCATTATTGAGTGAATTAAGATAAGTAAGGAGGTTCAAATACAAAACCAGAAATCCAGTTTTTAGGCTTTTGCTATGGTGAAGTTGAGGTCTCCATTCTTCTTGGATTGTGGTATCTTGTCACTAGGTGATTTGTGTCTGACATTGCAATGCAGCATGGTGGTTTCATTTTGAAGGGCTAAAATGCCAATCTGCATGGACATTTTGACCCTTGAAGATGAGACCACCTTACTGTCTGAAAACATCAGGTACCAAACACCCAATGACACAGCACCACACCTCTAAAGAATGGAGACCTCAAAACTAGAATGTCAGACAATGTCTGAAAATACAACGAATATCAAGTAGAGGGTGAAATTTAGGATACAGTAGTATGGACATGCTTTCTGCATGGTCACAATAAAGTTACTTGTTTGAGAGTACCAAAAATTAATATTTTGAATAGACCAAAGAGAAGATGGAGAATTCCAGTAACAGAAGATATAAAACACATGGTAGGAAAAAGACTAAGACACAGAACAGGCAGGACAGCAGTGATCCTACAGTGACACCTCTCTGTTTACATAGCTTCCGACTGCATTCAGCATCAAATTTTAGTACAAAAATCACATACATGAAAATGTCATGTCTTGTATGGTTTTCACAGGATGCCATCCTTACTACTTTATCAGGCTGCAAATGTGTCTTGAGAAATTCTGTTATCCTTGATTATATAATCAGCATTAGTTTCAATCATTTACTGTCAATTAAGTCTGCTGCATCTCAGCAGTGTGCAAATTCACCCTCAGCAACAGTAGTGTGAGAACTCTAAATGTGCCTGATTAATTTGCTCTAGGAGATTGCATTGTGTTAGATTGAGCTGGTCAAGGAAAGGACGTACTTGGTAAAGTGAAAAATATTTACTGAGTTACTCAATTATTATACCAACTACTGCACATATATAAAATTTATAAAATTTACACATTAAAACATTAAAACGCTCTGACATGTTTCGGTCCTAGGACCATCATCAGGGAGCCATATCGTCCTGCTAAAGTCACACTATAAAAAATCACATTAATTTCACTGTACAAGTTGGGTATTGTGGCAGCATGCCGGGTTGTGTAATGTTATGTTGCGAAGAGTGCCCTGTTACGGATGTGCATTCTGTCTAATTAATGTGACTTTTTATAGTGTGACTTTAGCAAGGATGATATGGCTCCCTGATGATGGTCCTAGGACCGAAACATGTCGGAGCGTTTTAATGTTTTAATGTGTAAATTTTATAAATTATATATATTTGCAGTAGTTGCTTTAATAATTGAGTAACTTGACAACATGCACGGTGTAACAACAAAAATATTTACTGACTTTAAAAATCTTTATTTACCTCCATACAATGCAAAAGTTGGCTTCATCGTTTTAGCCTGTGACCAGAGAATTCCAGGTACAACACAATGAATCACACAGCCATGATGCAGTAAAGTCACAGAATATGCAAAATGAACGGTGTTGGATGATTCTTCCAGATTCTGTACCTCAATAATTGGTGGCTTCACAGGCTGAAATATTGTATCAAAAGAAATATTAATTTAACCATTTCTGTGACTAAGTTACTGCCTTTGCAAATTTTTTTTTTTTTTGAGAGCAGTCATATTTCTCCTACATATGATTCAAGATTCACATTTCCATTGAGGAAACAGATGTCTTTTATTAAGTGTAGACAAAATTAATTACCTTACAGAGTTTAGATGAAGTAAGTCTTCCATGACACAGAGGACAAAAACAACAATTAGTGACTTCATACCTCCATCATTATCACTGCTCTTTTACTCAGTTACTATCCACATAGTTCTCATGCCCTCAGTATGTTATGGAAACATCAAAATAACTGAAAAAGGTGCAGATTTTGAACACTGTGAGAACCATGACTAAGACAGGCTGTCTATTTGGCAAACCGTATAAAAGGCAAATGTTTTTCCATCTGTATAATTATGGGAGTTTTTTCTATCTGTATAATTTTGGGAGTTTTTTTCCATCTGTATAATTATGGGAGTTGCTTCACCTAATGGTGAATGCCACTGCAGCACTGCTTGATAACATCTTAGTCTTGGTTCTCATGATATTGTTCAAAATCTATACCCTGCAAGGTTCTTTCAGAACATAATGAAGACATTACTGCTATGCAGATGCCAAATATAAGAGAAGTGGTGGTGGTGGTACCAAGGCACCAATGCTTGTTTTTGTCTTTTTTATTAAGAAAAAGTTACTTGATGTACACTCTACACATTCCATCATATTCCACGTGTTCAGAAAAATGTAAATGCACCTCATAAAATAAAGCTGTTTTCGAATATTTTATCATTCCCTTTATGAAACTGCTTCCTACCAGGGCCTGCCATAAATGCACAACTGTTGCTTACAGGCTTTGGATTTCTGTTTGCAAACTTAAAGCCAACATAGTCAAGTATAGGAAAAATTGGAAAGGGTTACATTCTACTTTAACTGGCCGTATAGATTGGATAGTGTACTGATTCTTGACAACCCTTCCACTCGACTGTCAGAAGGCCCCAACATTTCTAATATGGTCAACTTTGCTGCTGCCAGGCAGCCCAAACCCACAAGCTGCAATTCTCATAGCTCATATGTTGGGGCCATCTCTCTTGTTATCACATTTATCATACCTCCTTTTGGCAAGTAGAAAAACTCTTTCTGTTTCAGTCTGCAAGTAAGTATGATTGTGTGGTTGCTACACCCAAATGTAAAAAAAGGAAAATCTAAACACTGGGTAAGTAATAATGCAAATGAATTTGAGTGGAAAGGATTATGTGTGCTTTCTTCATTACCATGTATACAGTGTATCTGGGACAGACTGAACCAGCCTCCTGACCTCCTTCACCATGTGGAAAGGTAGCTGAAGTATAACTATTCAGTTTTAGTTACACCTGATTACAAGTACAGCTCATCTCCATGTGTCCTCTGCACAAGCACAGCTTCATCTTTTAACTTTCCCATAAATCACAGGAGATATTGAAATGTGAGCACATGTTACTCACCGTTCCCTTGTTAATATTATCATTCTACCTTAATATTCTTTAAATATATATTTGTATGTTGAGGTAGTAAAGTTTTGAAGATATCCATCTTCAGGATGTGATGCTGTCTGTATAATCTGGTAACTGCATCACATCCCACAAAAGGGTTACCTTAAAAGTCACTGCCATATGAGCATCAAATCTCATTTAGGAAAACTTTCTTCACGAATCAGTTCACTAATGTTGAAAATCATATCGACATAAATACAGTACTTTTTGCCCAGCATAAGCGTGTTGTTTATGACATGAATTTTCTTGGTTAAAGATAATGTAAGACATAGTGTGACTACACGTTCAGTTTACCTGATATAAGTAATGATGGCAGATGCATACAACACCCTTTGGATCACATACCACCTGAAGATCAAGTGAGCAGTCATGTACTCGAAGTGGGATAGGATCATCCTCATATCCACCACATGGCACTGATGTTTTTGTAAGCTGTGGTATATTTAATGGAATATTCAGCTGAAAGCAAGCAAATTAAAATATAACAGATTTGTACAGCAACAGTGCCTCCTATAATTAAATATATGCAATGTTTCAATGTCCTTAAGAATATATTGATATATTTACACTTCCAGTTCCAGAAACAGGAGCATAACTGGCAAGTAACAAATAATAATCTAAGTGCAGACATCTCAAATTTTACATATTGCTTTAGCTCTATCTGGCAGCATTCAGTGGACTTTTATTATATGAACACAAGTGAGCTGCATTAATTAGTCAGATCCACCTGCAAGACCTCAATGTCACTTTACAGGTACATGAATGGTGGATGTATCTCCAAACTGATGATTTCAGAAATTCAGATAGTGGCTGCATTTACAGACAGATTATATCATGATGACTTAAGTAACATTCAGTTTGCATTGATACTCAAGTAAGAGTATTTATACAGATTTTACTAGACTACTACTTGAAGATGCACAACTTTACATACTGTATTTATCAGATCTGAAGTTACCAATGCAACTGTTACTCCTAAATGCTTATTATCAGTACCATGGTATAATATTACTAAGGTGGTCTTTGAATATCTAAAGCTTGTTGTAAAGTTCTCCTTTATTGCTGTTACCATGAGTTTCTTGCCAGAATATATATATAATTCTCTGTGACAGGCAGCTGCATTTGTCACATTACATCATGACTAATGCAGTTTAAACTTTTCCTGGTCATTCATTCATTCACAACCCATGCAAGATAAAGAATGCTGTTCCCAACTGCTGAAAGAATTATGTCAAATGTCACTTATTTACATGAATTTAATTCTCCTATTTTCAGAAATCTGTAATGTGTAACGGCATACAGAATTTTTCAGTGCTCTCTGCAATTAAGATTTTTATCTAATCCAACAGTGTGTCATGACAACAGTCTTTTAAGCCTGACTATTAAAACCTTATGACACTGCACTCCAAAAAAATGTCAGTTACTTTTATGTACATTCAAACTAATTGTTACAAACGCATTATATAACTATTCTGTGCATAAGATCAGGTGAAAATACATTTATGTGCATAATTATTTCCTCCATACCACAGTCTCGTGTGGCTTATCATCATGAAACTGAAGGCAAGATAATGTTGGAGATAGCTCTTCTCCTCTTCCTTGCTCTACCTCTTCTCCCTCAACGATCAGTTGAGACTTACGGTAATGAATATAATATAGAGACTGATTTATGGGATCCCACTGTGCCCATGAGAATGCCCGAACCAATGATTCAGTGTTCAAGCAACCAAATAAATCCTGCAATAAAAGCATTAGCATAAGGAAATAACATCTGGCTAATAAATTATTTTTTTTATACTCAGATCAAAAATGTTTTATTTAGTAAACAAAAGCTGGTGTACATATTCCTACTTCCAACAGCAAAAATATTTCATTCATAGAAAACAGAAACCAGTAAATGTATCCTAACTTCCACGAATGTAATATGCAACACTGGTTTCCAGTCAAGAGTTATAGTTACTGCAACTTATATTACACTGTAGTAGACTGCAGAAGTAAATAAATCCTTATACAGTAAGTAGTTTCTGAGTTATTGTGACATATGCATAAACATAGCTTAAAAACCATTACATTCATTCTAAAGACATGTAAAAAATATCCTCATTTTCAAATGCAGTTTTATTACATTATGCTCACTTTCTGGCCCAAAGCATTTAAAATAAAGTACATTTTTTGTCACCATCAACAATATGTTAAAAATCCTAGTGGAAGTATTGTTATATACTTACAACCTTATCTTATGTTACCCTTACTAGATGAAAATATTTGTGCATTACATGGTCAGGAAACATATGCTTTTACATTAAGCTGGACTGTAGAATACTGTAGGTACACAAAATGAAGTGTCTTACTTATATAAGGGTTCTATATTGCAGTTTAATATGGCATCTTATTATGGTTTGGAGCACTGGAGAGTAAAGGAAAAGAGATGTTACAAAGCAGGATTGCAGACTGTACAGTGAAACAATAAATGTGGCATTTTGGCAAGCACACCTCTCACACATGCATCTGTTGTTCCTGAATGTATATAGAAGCCAGTGAAAACAGCAGCATAACATATAAGTCCATCTCCAGTTTATACATTCATGAAAAGATTCCTAAAGACAGCCCACATAAACAGCCATAACCATATTATATTTTTCACACAACTATTTAATCAGTATCACAAAATGTTCCTTTACTGTAAATGAAAAAATGCTACAAATTTTGTGTCTTGTAATGTAATCTTTTCCAGTATGTACGGAGTCTGATGAAAGGAATATGAATAGACATACCATCTCACAGCTTCCATCCTCTTTTAGATGAATTTGATTTAGTGAGACAGCTGGAAGCAAGAAGTAGAGAAGAAAATGTATAAATACTGCACAAATGTCTGTTACTGACTGTAGTGGTGAAGAGCTTTCAGCTGAAGAAAGAACTGCAGAAGACCTTCACAATGAACATACTGCAAGTCACTGCATATAATGGCATGCAATGTTAAGCAGTCCCTGTTAGCTGTGAATCTCATAGGAAAAGACAGTCTCATACAGCTAGTCTACTGCTATGTGTGACACCATAACTTCAGAACAATAAAGGCATTTCATGAAATTCAATATTAAAATGCTATTATATGTCACTTGAATGTGAATAGTGACTATCTACCAACTGATATCATATCCCAGAAGACTTGAATCTTCCATACTAGTATAAGAACCTCAAATTCCATATTTGTCAAATGGTTACATTCTCTCATATTTGTACAGTAGAATTCCTTTAATCCAGATCCTGATATGCTAGTTGTCCTGATACTATGGCAGTTGAGGAAAATATTTCTGAGATGGGAAGTTTTGACATCAATAACATCCAGTATGCAGAGCGATTCTTTGACTTTATCTTGTGTAATCTGGGCTCTACTGAACCCACATCAAGTTACTGTAATGGCTTCAAAAGATCCAAAGAGAAGTAAACAATGTGCTGCTGGCAAGAAAAAGCATCTAACATTAATGATTCCTCAGAAACCTGAAATAATTAGGAGGCCTGAAAGTGGCAACAGATGCAGTTTGCTTATGGTTTCATACAACACTGGATCATGAACTTTCTATAATATACAGAAATAGAAGGACAAATTAAGTGCCTGTATGGCATCAAGTGAAAACATGAGGGGCATTCTAAAGCAACAGACCTTCAGAGTCTAAATTAGTGCAACTGAACAAGGTGTTGTATAAGTGGATTACAGTAATGCATTCTAAAGAAAACCCATGCCTATGATAATTGAAAAATCTTAAGTCTTTCATAATGAAAATAAAATACCTGACAGTGTAGGTACTGTTCAATAACCCAGCACCTATCCAGTCCCATGGGTGCTGGATTAAAAGAATTCTACTGTATATATGAAACCCTGAATTGGAAGAAAAAAAAATTGATATAGATATACATGTATGAGCTTTGAAGATGTAATTTCCATCATAAATGGCAATATCAACATCAGAATAAATACAAAAGAAATATTCCCTTTCTTATTTTGCCTTTATAACTTGTGAACTCTTTTATTTAGGCACAGAAAATTTAGTGTGTAGATATAAATATGCATTCATATATGCATACCAACGAATACCAAAAAAGCTACCTCATAATGACAGAAGTTCCTGCAGTTTACCAAAAATTAGAAATTAAACAAGCTATTTCACAGATGATTAATAAATTAGTTGTCATAACACTGTTAATGCATGCTAAAACAGGAAACTGAATATTACACGCACTTACATTCTTGATGTATAAACAAGAGAAACTTTTCAGTCGCAATACGCTCCTTCTTTCTGTACAAGAACTGAAACATAACCTGCCGAGATCTCTGAAGTCCAAAATCCATTGGTTCTTTCTGTTGCACTGACAATCTTACATCCAATATAAAAACTTTGTATTCCTCCAAGGAAGATATATCTGATGTTTCTTTTGATGTTTGTTTGTCTGTTTCATATAGAGACCGACAAACTTTCACCTTTGTTATAAACCCTATGAATAAAAATATATACACTACATCAGTTTATTTCCAGTTACTTTAATTCATTTACAGTTACAACCACCTTCAAACTTCCAGAACAAGTGGATTGAGTTACCTGTAAGAAAGCGACTGATCATGGGGGGGGGGGAAGTAAATGATCTTAATTGCACATGAAATACGTGCTTCAATATAATCTAAAGTCATCAGTGAAAGGGTATGGGGTAAGTTTCCAGGTATGGAGAAAATGTGGAACACAAATTGGTACATGGTTGTTTAGTTAAGACTAAATGTGATTACATTCTATTTAGTTCCCACAAGTGGTAAAAGTAGAAGTATAGTACATTATTTGAATTTATAGTAATTGCACTGTGACCATTCTGTTCTATGTAACATATTTACAAGGAACTATTTCACAACTTTACTCCCTGCACTATTTTGCATACCTATGTCAAGATTTTATGGACTGCAGTTACTGAGCTGAGAAATTCTGCTAGTGTACTGACAAAAATGCAATGCTGTATTGTAGGAAACACTTCAGAATAAGAAAGGGAAATTTATGACATAAGGCCAAGAAAGGCAACAGAGCACATGTGCATGTGGCACTTCCCCAAAAGTTTAAAAAAATCTGCCAGAAAGTGAGTCCTGGAGGAAGGCACATAAATGAAGCAGGTTTCTCATACAGCTAAACAGGTACCTCCAGCTAATGTTGTGAGAATTATGTAAAAATGTAATTAGCTGTACCCAACAAGAATTTTTAGTACTTGAAGTGTGATCAAATTATAAACCAAGAATTTTGAAAATTCTGAATACATACGATAGGTTAAATAGATTCTGTTGGTTTGGGTATGTACAGAGAATGGAAGAAAACAGAATTCCCAAAAGAGTATTATATGTGAATTTGGGAACAACAAGATTGATAGGTAGGCCAAGAAATAGATGGCAAGATGAGGTGAGAGAGGATGGATGAAGAGTTGGTGCAGAGGGGTGGCAGGAAAAAGTACATAACAGAGAAGAATGGAAGAATTTATTTATGTCTGCAAATCATTAATTAGAAAACACTGTATCACATGTTTTCTACAGAGCAGTCATAAATCAAAATGCATTCTGCAAGTAACTTCAAAGTACTGTATACACTTACCCAGTAACGTGTGACTCTGATTTATGGAGGCCTGGATGATGTTAACATATTCATTAAACGTAAATAAGACCTGCAATTAGGGCAAAATTATGGTTAATTAAAACAAACAATATAAACACACACACAGAATTATGTTCATTTGACTTGCTATGGTTTGTAACATAAATGGTTAGTAAATTAAAGTGAGAGCTGCATTCACAGGTCAAATAATTATACAGCATATAAACCACAACCTGATGACAGAAGGTGTTACATATGCATGTGCAAAATTAATTACACGGTTCTGTTATAAATGACGCAAATGACTAACAATGTTACAGACATATAATGTATTTCTGTATCTGCCCCAGTTAAATTATTACCTGTGGCTAATGAGTATTTCTACAGCATTCGAAGTACTGGAAAGTGAGACAGGTGTGTGAACAGTAATAACAGCAACATGGTGCAGGTGCATATAAATACAAAAAATTATCAGACTGGACATGCTTTTGCAAGTTTTTCTTGTATATTTAATTCATTTGTGTGGTATCACTCAAATATTATTTCAGTACAATGTTTGCTGTAAAGCATCTTGTTGCTAGGGTTTGGCCCACATTACGTGCTTAACAGTGTTTGGGTAAATATAATGAAAATGGCAACCATCGTGTTCACTGACATAACGGATACAATTTTAAAAAATGAGACAACCAAAACCTGGAAGTTAACGCTATGAAACAGACCCTGAATACAAATACCCATGATCAAGACCATGTAATGATTTGTATTAATAACATGATTAACTCAATTAAAAATCTTTGCTTCCAATTAAATACCTTCAGAACATCATCTTTTTGATGAAAAAGTCCTATACAGCTTTGAAGCTTGAGCACACCATCTTCGTCAAATGATTCGATCAACCAACTGACCAAGAGGCTTCCATCTTGTTCTTGTCCAAGTAGTTTCCATTCCTTTCCCTCTCCTGAAAAGGTTCATAAACCAGGGGGCTGAAGTACTTACATGAAAATACACCACAATTATAATTACAAAGACCGGAAACAATATATTCTCCTTGCACAAAATACAGCCAACAAACATCCATTACTTTGTATTATCAACTTCAGAACTGGTTAAATATCACAGGAAAAACAGTTCAGATATTGAACCTATAGTCTTCATTTAGTATGTACAAGACAACCTTCCAAATGCCTAGAACCTACAAAAAAAAAAAAAAAACCAAAAAAAAAAAAAAAAAAAAAACAAAAAAAAAAAAAAATAAAAAAAAAAAAAAAAAAAAAAAAAAAAAAAAAAAAAAAAAAAAAAAAAAAAAAAAAAAAAAAAAAAAAAA
>Ga0136643_10012930_pt1 | contig 12460 bp, 11 predicted proteins | sample TergutLab28metaG_FD_96883 | JGI IMG/M metagenome (GOLD analysis project Ga0136643, IMG submission 96883) | Labiotermes labralis P1 segment gut microbial communities from Petit-Saut dam, French Guiana - Lab288 P1 (version 3) (version 3) | ecosystem: Host-associated > Arthropoda: Insects >...
AATAACTCAACAAATAAGTCGCAAGCTCCTGAGGATGGATGTATTAACATCCGAAACATGTTGAGCATTAAATAATGAAATAAAAAAGCAAGTGACATCAAGTTGGTCTCTCTTTATTAAACTATCAAGACGATGCACGGTCCAATAAACATAAGATTCATTAAGAGAGATTTGAAGAACTTATATAACCTTCTCTTGAATCTTAAATTATTGATATAAAACACGCAGCACGTGCAACACAACAATTCTGTGTCTCACATAAATTATTTTATTGTTTTTTTTACGATATTTCTTTCTTGTAAGACTCCATCAGGTCACACATAAAAGTGCTTTACTCTACATGCTACCTTCGTTGTAAGAGTATAAATGATAAATTTTCTGTGCCTTCCATTCATCATTAAAATTATAATTTTAAACTTAACTGTTCGGTGTAGAGGCATGCCAAATAACATTTTGATGCATTAATACCTTCTACATAAAAATATAGACTCTACATTACAGACAACACAAAATTTTCTTCATAAAAATTATATCGTTTTGTTTCCTTAAATTAAAAAACAAATATAGTGCAGTCAACACAATTGTTCTTACACGGCCACCGCTCTTTCATACATTAAAACTACTTGCAAAACGCGTGACTTGAAATATGTAATGGTAAAGGTAAAGCAGTCTTGTTACAGACCTGGAGTGGCCCAGAGGCTTCCAGGAAGGTAACGTTCCGAGATTTCATGACAACGGCACAGGATGGTGGTAAGTTTGTCAGCCTTACGCACCGGCAGCCTTTACCCCCAGGAATTGCTCATGGTACTCATTTCTGTTAGAGGCTGAGTCGACCCCAGGGCCATAGTGCGATCGGAAGGATTTTATGTCAATGAAAAATTCCAATAACACAAGTTGGGATCGAACCAGCGACCTTCCGATTTGTAGCACGGCGCCTTAACCACTGTGCGACCGCGATTCTCCGACTTGAAATATGTACAGAATTTTAATACAAAACAAATAATTATTGTATTTATACGAAGAGCATTTTTTTGACACCAATATTCATGTCATTTAATAACCGTCTCCAGTACAAATACACGTACATGGTTAATTCCTGTTTAGAGAGTAAATTATCGATAATAATTTCGAAAATAACAAGCACACATTGCGCACTCCACATGAACTCTGTGTGAAAATGCATGTATTCATCGGTGTACTTAAACGTTTATGCACAATTCTTAGTACACCTTTATTAAGTTCTGAAAATGATAAAGTAGAACGCTGAAATATCTAGTTTATCATCATCATCATTATGTATCTGTCATGGAATTGGGCCCCTTGTTGATCCGTTCCGGTCTCACGTATCCAGAAGTCTCTTCAAAGGTCTACCATGATTCCTTCTGCCAATTGGGGAGCAGTATTTCATTACCCTGGGTAATCTATTTCGAGGCATTCTATTTACATGTTGTATCCAGTTTCTCTTGTATTGCAGTAATATGTCCGAAATTTGTGTCATTTTTAACTCCTTTGTAATTTGTGCATTTATTTTGTAATCTGCCCAAGAGTATCCTGTTTCTCTTCTCACGTATTTCATCTCTGCTGCTGTTATTCTTCTGGCGTCACTTGCTTTAACAGTCCAACTTTCGCTGCCATATAACAAGACTGGAAGGGCTAGTGTATTGTATAGTTTTATTCTTGTTTTCTTAAGGGTTTTTTTTGTGGAAATATCTAGTTAAAGTAATTAAACATGATTTTACTTTAGACATAAATTTTGTGTTTACTATTAAGCAAATCTGATATTCATTTATACATAACGAGTTACAAAGACACAATATTTGCTCTTGGATTGAGCAATAACAGGGAACAGAGTCAATTTGAGAAAATGATATTTTACACTACTGGTCAGGAAGTTTACTGCATTTCATGGAAAACAGTGCTCATCACTTTGTTTATAAGAACCCGCCCCTGACCCATAATTCAATGATCATTAGCGTGGTGTGAAATATAATCACAGATTGTGTGTACATAAGGCCCTTGGCAAGATAAGACACGGCCAAACTTCAGTTTCTTAGGCGCTTTTGCAAAATTGCGAAAAGCGACTATTAGCGTCGACATGTCTGTCTCTCTGTCTGTCTGTCCGTATGCAACAATTCGGCTCCCACTCGACGGATTTGTATAGAATTTGATACTTGAGTATTTGTCGAAAATCTGTCGAGAAACCTCAGATTTCACTAAAACCTGACAAAACTAGCAGATACTTTACATGAAGGCATATGTACATACATGATGATACCTCGCTCAATTCTTCTTAGAATAGAAATGATTCAGACCAACTTTGTAGAGAAAACCAAAACACATATTTTATGTTCTATAACTCTTTCCGAAAATCGTTCCGTTGAAGAGATAATATGGAAAAATAAGTTGGAACCAGACAGACCACAGTTGGAGATACGGGGCATGCATACATAAGGCTACAGACACGCACTCAGAATACTAAACAATTTCTGCTTTTCCACAGCAACGATGTTTACATGAAGGAACCTTGCTGTTACGTTTATACGCACATTGTCCCTCTCGGCCATCCTCATCAAAACGGGATATCTGATACAAACTTTTTGCTGCCAGTCAGGGCTCACATATCAATAAACATAAAAACACAAAAGAAAAATTATTTTATGTAACGGTAAAATCTATTTTAATCAACAATATTTAAAAAATGTTAAATAATATTATGCGACTTACATAACAAATCCTTTATGTATTATTTGCCTGATGGTGGGTTCATGTTATGCCAAAACATGTTGCATTCAACTATCCAACAAACAGAATTATGGCTGACGGTTATTGTATCCATGTGTGGCCAAATTGATATTTATATTCCTGAATGATACTACGGAGACTGTTACAAGCAATAAAATTGGAATTGGAGAGTGGAATCTGGTAGACCGAAATTATACATGAATGTATAATATGTCGTAAGAAGCTGTTCACTTATGTTGAGAGGTTTAGCCCCATCCTAAATGTCGATGTTACAACACCGCTTGCACTGTTTAGGCATCTGCATATCCCATGTGTGCCCTTTTGTTTTGCACTTCTACATGTCGCCTTCTACATCTGGATTTTAGGAGCTGTCATATGATCCTGACCAAAAGGACGAAGTATAGAGATATATACGTTATCTTGACATTAAAAAAAACTCGTCATTACGCCCTATTCTATGCTACTGGTATTCATATCACATATTCACTGCCTTTACCAGTGAGATAATTATATCTTCGGAGGAGTGTTTAAGAAAAAACACAATCACCATGCTGCATAAAGTTCAGAATCTGTCGGTGAATATCAAGTGATCAGGATTTTACACTGAAAATCCTCGATGGTTCGTACTCAAAAGTTCAGAGGAATATATCCTCAAATAAACGAAGTCTGTTAACAAAAAACCGTAAAGGGTTTCAAAAAAATAGTGCGTTTTACTTTTGAATTGTGTTGCCTGGTACACCATAAAGATCTATAATAATTTTATTTTTTTTTTATACAGAATTTCATATTGCATTCTATGGCGACGTTTACGAACTGAACTTCCATGCGCAGATAAGTGGATTTGCATTACCTTCCCATGGGTTTTTAGATAAATGTTTGCTGCATAAGACCCTGTACGGTATTCTATTATTCAAAGGAATATCCGTGTAACCCCGCTGTAATTCTGCAACGTGGCATAAAAGTCGACAACTAGACGGTCTTTCAGTATTACTAGGGTCTTTTCAACAACTTTTGAGAGGACTGAATAATAGAAGACAACACTGTACAGATTACAGTTAGAAGACCAGACGAAATATGATGGGAACACACAATACTTGCGCTAAGTTTGTCCTTGTTGTGTCAGGGTCGATGTCATCCCCATGGAAGGGTGAATAGGCCAGGCGTCATCGCTTTCCTATCAATAGACGGCGGCAGACTTACGTTTCTTCTTCTTTTTTTTTTTTTTGCTGAGCGTGCATCTCAGTATATTTGTCTCAGTATTTAACTAACTTGATGCCCAAAATTTGTTTCACAATAAGTTTTATTTCATGCCTCTACATGTTTCGAACACATGTGCTCGAAATATGTAGAGGCATGAAATAAAACTTATTGTGAAACAAATTTTGTGCATCAAGTTGGTTAAATACTGAGATAAATTACATTTTCTTGTAACAAATAATGCCTTACTGATAAGCCTTCTGAACATGCATCCCCGTTGCAAGTTTTTATAACAGTAAGCATTTCTTTGTGTTCAGTATGACTGTTTGGGCTACCGGATGTTATCATTTCCTGCTTCAAAAATTCTTTGTTTCATAATAACCAAGAAGTTCATGGGCAAAGTTCGTAACAATGGAAAATTAAGAGAACCGGATATTTAAAGGCCAAAATTAACTTGAATTATATATAAAGGTTCGGTTCGCACCGCACAGTAAACACAATCTTTCTCGGTTATAAAAACCAATCAGCGAACAGCAGATGTTCTACAAAAAAGTAACCGTTTTTTATGTGAACATAAAAAGACATAAATACGTTCTGTTGTCAGAGTACAACACTTTTATCTTTAAACCTTGTGGTAAGTAAAGTAACCACTAATTTATGTAGGGTCAAATATTTATTTCTTGTGCTATTTGACATTATTTGACACTGTGTTCCTCGGTAAGTTGTTCGGGAATTTCGGAAAACTTTACTTCACCTTCATCTCTAAGAATCAAAAGGTCCTAGGCCTCTGCAAGTTTCTAGCAGTCCAAGACTCCTTGACACTTGCAGATGACGTCACTACGTTCTGTCGCAACGTCAGGAACCGCTTACCCAATTACGCAGATTCCTAACCCAGAATAACAAAGTCCACAGTTAGTGCACTGTGAAATCCTCAACGTTCTTATAAGACTGGGCTAGATCGAGAAGCAAAATAATTGTGAAACTGGAAAACATTAAGTACTAAAATAGAGAAAAACAGTGCTAAGTGTTGTTTTTCTGGTATGTTTTAAAATTTCTCAAACAAAATAACAAAAGGCTGATGCCGCTTGAGAGCATAGTTTTAAGAATGCTGGAAACACGAGCAGCAGCATAATGCTTGCAGGATGCTGTGATAGTTGGGTCCCTGTCATCACGGCATTGTGCGTCCTGAGGTTGCTGATGGAGGAACGGCCTCCAGTACGGAGGTCAGTTGCGAATATATTGAATATACGACTACTTACACCGCGAACTACAGATACTACTATTACTACTATAATAATAATAATAATAATAATAATTACTTACTGCAATTGGGTTGTTACCCGGTGGCTGTGGTTATTTTACATGTAAACAAAACATGAAATCGGTTACTACTTAATTTAAGTCGGGAGGGCTACATGAGAAGCATGTAGTGGCAACTTGGAATCTTGGGAACAGTCTCAGCATTTGCTTTTAGGCACAGCGAAACTAAGAAAAACCTGTGTCGAGGTGGCCGGTCGCAGTTGCGAATGTATTGAATAAGTAGTCACGGACAGCCAACAAGGGGTGGTCCTCCAGTTTGGGTGTTGGGCGAGATGCTAACAAATTCTTACCGTAAAAACGCATCATGTTACGGTCTATTCATAAAGAAAGCCTTGGGCCTGGAGGGATACTTCGTTTCGACCTAAGCAATGGAAAACAATTGTGAATGCGGTAATGAACCTTCGGGTTCCATAAAATGCGGCGAATTTCTTGACTGTCTGAGAACAGGTTAGCTTCTGAAGAGGGACTCTGCTCTTTGGAGGAAGTAAGTTAGGAGAACGAGTTGTGGTCTATGTGTTATTCAAAATAGGCTACTGATATGATCAAATTTAAGAGGTGGAAATGAGTGGGATGTGTAGGACACATGACGAGTATAGTGAATGACAGACCTGAAAGGAAAACGCAACATGACGAACCTTGCAAGATAGAAAGATTAAAAGTAAAATTATGTACAGAATAATTTTGTGTTTGTTGGCCTAATCTGGCGTAGGAGAGGGTCCAGTAGCCAGCTTACATGCGGAGTTAATACAATACTGTATTCAATCGAAGGCCAAGAATTTTTCGACTTGCGACAGCTGATAATCCGGGGGAAGATCGTCGATACTTAGTGAGACAGGAAGTGAGTGGTTCAGTGTGTTTCAGTGCCGGCCCCGCTCAGACACCGGGAACTAAAAGACGATCCCGCGGACCTTCAACCCCCAGCCTGGTCACTATCCCCACTCCGCTCTTCTGTTTGTGATTACATGCGGCAATAAATCTAAGTAAATGGATTGTTACACTCAATGTAAATTGTACTTTCAACAGTAAGTTTCCTAACAACGCAGCCTTAACTATGAAGATTTTTATAAAAATTTCGGACAGGAGGTCCTTTCTTTTCCATGCATCCGTAATCGAAGAACGACACCTTACTTTAAAAAGCAACGAAGTATATTTGGTTAATATCGCTCATGATTGGAACTCGTATGTTTACAAAAATCAACAGACTCAATGGTGGAAAGAGGAGAGGTAATTTTTTTACATAAAGAGCCTGTGTAAAACTGCAACGGGAAGAACTCGTCTCTGTGCGCTCAGATAAGAACATCCATATTCTAAATGCAAATTTCATGATGCAGCTCATAAATAATAAATGTTATTTAATCATTTGCATCGTACAATCCTCCTAAATAATGTACAAATATTTATTTCCTAATCGTATAATATAAACCAACAAAATGCAGATTTGTTAAGCTACCATTTTAATTTTTACGATCTCTACTACATGTTTCGCCCCGAGTGCTCATCTTCAGGAAGACGGTTGTACGTAGCGTTATGGCAAAATTTGTTTACAGGCAGTGGTATAAGCACTCTTATAATAAAAACCAACTAGATGCATTAACTTTTCAAATTTATTTTTGGAATAAAAGTCTACATGTTTCGGACAGTTCCTCTGTCCATCATCAGGAGTTTTTCATTGTGCACACAGCAATGGTATATGTCATACAGGTTTGTTGACAGCTTGTGAGCAGGATCAGGACGGAACTAGACCTTATAGGACATGCACAAACAATGAAACAATTAACCTCGTACTATGCATAAAACACATTACAAGACCAGCAAATGCACTTTGGTTTTATGATACACAATTTTATTGCATAAGTCACCAAAATGTTTCGGCCACTCGTGTGGTCATCTTCAGGGTGGCGAGAACAAATATTCAAATATATTCTTATAATAAAACTAACTAGATGCACTAATTTCTCAAATTTATTTTTTGAATAAAACTCTATATGTGTCATGGAAAGACAGCGTGTTTCCTATGAGTTGCGACAAAATACACCGATCAATTCTCCGATACTCGACCAAATTCCTAGACTTCAGAATCGAACACACTCTGCCACCCGTTAGACTTCTTGTACCAATTTGACGTTCAGGTGACCGTGCATCGTGATGGTTTCTTATAATACAACCAACCAGATGCACTAATTTTTCAAATCTATTTTTGGAATAAAAAAACCTGTATGACATATATCATTGCTCTGTGTACAGTGAAGAAATTCCTAATGATGGACAGAGGAACTGTTCGAAACATGTAGAGTTTTATTCCAAAAATGAATTTGAAAAATTAATGCATCTAGTTGGTTGTATTATAAGAAACCATCACGATGCATGGTCACCTGAACGTCAAATTGGTACAAGAAGTCTAACGGGTGGCAGAGTGTGTTCCGTTCTGAAGTTTAGGAAGTTGGTCGAGTATCGGAGAATTGATCGGTGTATTTTGTCCCCACTCATACGAAACACACTGTCTTCTCATTATTTATACTAACTACTATATAGTGTACATAAATAAAACACTGTTCATTTTTAGAAAGATATGTAATTTAAAAGGGGACCGCGGTAGCACAGTGGTTAGGTGCTGTGCTACAAATCGTAAGGTCGCTGGTTCAATTCCAGCTAGTGTCAGTGGATTTTTTATTAACATAAAATCATTACGATCGCACTACGGCTCTGGGGTCGATTCAGCCTCTAACAGAAATGAGTACCAGGAGCATTTCCTGGGGGTAAAGGCGGATGGTGTTTAAGGCTGACAACCTTACCACCATCCTGTGCCGTTGTCACGAAATCTGGGAACCTTAACTTCCTGGAACACTCTTGGTCACTCCGGGCCTGTAGCACGACTGCTTTACCTATATGTAATTTTTAATTACAATGTGTGGACAAAACACTGGATTTTCCTAATGTTAAATCAGGTGGCAAATATGTACTTCCTTACTTGCTCCATGGTGCAGAGTGCTTCTTGAGAAGTTAACTGGTTTGCAGCTAATCAAGAAATTCCCCGCATTTCACGGAACCCGAAGGTTCATTACCGCACTCACAAGCGTCTGCCACCTGTCTCAATCCTGGGCCCGCCCAATCCAGTCCATATAACCACATCCCACCTCCTGGAGATCCTTCGTAATATTATCGACCCATCTACGCCTAGGTCTCCCCAGTGGTCTCTTTCCCTCCGGTTTCCCCACCAAGACCCTATACACCCCCCTCTCCTTACCCATAGGCGCAACATGCCCAGCCCATCTCATTCTTCTCGATTTTATCGCCCGCACAATACTGGGTGAGAAGTACAGATCATTTAGCTCCTCATTATGCAATCTCCTCAATTCCCCCGTTACCTCGTCCCTCAGAGGTCCAAATATTCTCCCCAACACCCTCAGCTTCCTTTCCTCCCGCTATGTCAACGACCAAGTTTCACACTCATACAAAATAACAGACAAAATTAGAGTTCTATATTTGTTGATCTTTAAATTTTTGGATAACAACCTGGAAGACAAAAGATTCTGCAGGCAAATATGTACACCACTTCCTTTTTAAAGGATTAAGGTATGAAATCGATTCGATTCACTTTCTGTAAAATATGGCAGTCCTGACCTTGGTATTACTAACGAACTGTTTGCAGTTTTGCGTTAAAGACTAACAGTTATTTTGTTGGGTAGGAAGCGTGAAGGCCACATGAATGACAGACAGTGACACTGATTCATCATGGTCACTGCTCGGATCACTTCCTGTTCCTGTAACATGGAATAATTGCACAACTGGACAGAAGTTGCCAGAACGCAGATTCTATCCAATCAAATGTGAAGAAGATACTTTCAGCTTGAGCAAAAGCATACATACGCTGCTGACAGCACAGCTGACGAAGGACATTCAATTTAACATTTTGGCGCCGGAATTATTTTTTTTTAATTTTAGCACACCCTGTATATAAAATGTGAATAATACAGGAACAAAATACGTTAGAATTATGAAACAAACTGCTATTTGAAGATAAAAAAACGGAGAGTATATACCATGTTTAAAATATTCAGTACCTATATTTGTTGAATACATTTATAAAATGCAACTTTAGAGGTTAGCGGTGCGTTACGACCACTATAGTTGACATTAGGCATCAAAATGTTAAATAATCAAGGAATGGTTAAATTTCTTCTTGAAACTATGAACTATGTTAACAGTTTGTTGTGTAAACGTATGTGAGAATTTTGACGTTTTGCTGACCGTGCATCTCAGTATATTTATCTCAGTATTTAACCAACTTGATGCACAAAATTTGTTTCACAATTAGTTTTAATTCAAGCCTCTACATGTTTCGAGCACATGTGCTCGAAACATGTAGAGGCACGAAATAAACTTATTATAAAACAAGAACTTGTGCATCAAGTTGGTTAAACACTGAGTTAAAAAAAAAAGTATGTGAAAACTTTCACTTGGAAGGGACAGTAGGAGTCTGCAAGATAAAATTCAAGCACGTCTTACTGGAAAAATTATGTGGATGATACGTGCTCAAAAATGTGTCCAATAACGAATACTGGTAATATGGATGTCGATTATTTGAGTTTCGCTGGCATAATGTTAGTTACTCTGTGGAAATTGAGATTAATGTTTTAACTTTTGAGAAAACTAGCAAGGTGTTAACCACATTACTGTGTCTGGGGAAAAAAATTGTTGTCATATGATCCCACAGTAAAATTACATTCCCTTGATATGCACAGCAAGGCTTCTTTAATATCAAACCTGCAGGTTTAAAGGTAGTATTTTGTAAGATCAATTGAAATTACTGACGTTTTGAAATACACTCGGTAGTATAAATTCCTCTTACTTTAGCATTTTTTAGGGGCGCTCGCAAAATTGTAAAAAGCATCTATTAGCTTCGTCATGTCAAAAACATTCAGAATATGCAATAATTATTGTTTTACCACTGTAACAATTGTTTCACGACCGCACCTCATTGTTACGTTATAGTAACATTACCTGTCTTGTTTATTGAAAACTATTAAGTCCAACACGTAACGTGTTGGACTTAAGATATTTGCTTTTAATAAACTCCGAGAGACTGGCACCTTGGTGCCGAAACATGTAGGGACCGGTAACTAATATGAAGTGTGTTTAATGATCTGTTTTGTTGTATTTTAATACGCGTATTCTGTTGGTTAAAATATGGAACATAAACACGTATGTTGTGTACTTTAATGTTTGTATTCATTTCTGAATTGACGTAACCTTCATTCTTTCTTGACAAAAAATTTTAGGTTTTCTGACCATCGGGCAAACGGTCATAAAATCTCAAATTTCCTGTGTTTTAGTTCAATATAATGTTGTTCCTCACTTATTTAATTACACTGTGTGTAATAAAATTACAATATATAATGGATACTGAGCCGGTCCCAGTGGCCGCGCGGTCTAAGACGTAGGTCTACGGCCACTCGCCTGCTGAGATCGTGGGCTCGAATCCCACCGAGGGCATGGATATTTGTCGGTTGTGAGTGTTGTGTGTTGTTAGGTAGAGGTCTTTGCGACGAGCTGATCACTTGTCCAGAGGAGTCCTACCGACTGTGGTGGGTCGTTGTGTGTGATCTAGAAACCTCAAGAATGAGGTGGTCATGGCCAGCGTTGGGCAGCAACGCCAAAAAAGAAAAAAAAGAAAAAATAGGCATTTACAGTTCGATGTACAATAATAAATGAATATACGATTAGTGTAATATGTAGCAACCTGTATCGAGCCATGGGACTGCTTCACGAAAGGTACAATTAGTCATTTTTCTCCCTACGTCTTCATGGCATTATCAGACCTTTTATCTCCGAAAATAATCACAGCGTTCTGCGCCGAAGCGTTCAAAACACTTCAAAAAAATGTTTCGCCCGAAATCCGAAAGCCTAAATCTCCATATCTTTTGTTGTATCTGTACTGAATTAAAGTGGTTTATATCTAACATGCTGTGTGAACACAACGGACTCACTCCTCCTAATATTCCCATCGTCTGTCAGAACTTCAAATCATGCCTAGTAACTGGAACAGGTGTATGCCTTGTAACTGGAACAGGTGTATAAGCAAGCAGTAAAGTGTGTAGTTGTCAGAACTTCTCTAATGGTGATGGCTTGTACGAAGTTAAGTAGTACAGAAGCTTGCCTGCTTTACCCTACATGTCTAATGAAGGTGATCAATTAGTTCACTGGGCAGAAGGTTAAATACTACAAACAAGATGCAAAGAAATATAAGATGTATAAGAAAGGATGAAAATGCATACAAAAGACCTTCTTAATTTGCACTCATTGTCAAATGTTAGGCCTCGTAGGCGATGGGGTTCGCAGATCAAGGAGGATTAGTTGGATCATGTAACAAGCATGGACAGAAAAAGCTTTCGCAGATAATCTGGTAATAAAATCTGAAAGAAGCGATAAATTCGAAGAATTGAGGATAACATTAAAATGATCTTTAAAGGGAGGCGAGAGAATATGAACTGCTTTTATTTAGGAAGGATCTCAAATGTTGTGGGGCGCTATGAAGACGGCAATAGAAGTTCAGTTTCTATTAAATATTGGTACTGTGGACAGGTTCAGTATAAATTACTTCCTCAAGTAGCAACTCGATTTGTGCAGTCTGTTATAAACCTATAATTTAGACAGGATGGCCATCCTGTAGCACTGCGTATTCTGAAACGCTAAATTCTGCTGCAGACCTTTCCCTCATTCCGTCTTTTTTCTTCCAAATTAAACAGATCAGACATTCTTGCTATTACTCAAAATGTAGCAGAAATAATCAGTTGTCTTGGTACAACATCAGTTTATTCAAGTCCCATCATTCTTTACCAAGACTCACTGGAGCTTCACCTCTACGTCAACATGCGCCCTTGTGGCGTCCATAAATCTTACAAAACAACGACGGGCTGGGCATGTGGCTGTGAAAGAAATAAGGAAAATAAATGTAAATGTTGCAGTGGAAAACTCTGTGGTATACCCAAGTGTAAAAATCAAGAAATGGGCTGGAGTTGGAAGAACCTAATAATGGATATTATAAAAACAGGATGTGCAATTTAGGTGGATAGAAGTAATTTTGAAGTTTTGCTGACCGTGCATCTCAGTATATTTATCTCAGTATTTAACCAACTTGATGCACAAAATTTGTTTCACAATAAGTTTTATTTCATGCCTCTACATGTTTCGAGCACATGTG
>Ga0136643_10012934_pt1 | contig 12457 bp, 8 predicted proteins | sample TergutLab28metaG_FD_96883 | JGI IMG/M metagenome (GOLD analysis project Ga0136643, IMG submission 96883) | Labiotermes labralis P1 segment gut microbial communities from Petit-Saut dam, French Guiana - Lab288 P1 (version 3) (version 3) | ecosystem: Host-associated > Arthropoda: Insects >...
AGAGCCTCAGTGCCTGTACAAGGGTGCACTTTACCTTACCTTCTAGCTGTTATTGACGGCCTCCTCCATTTATTTTGAATGTCCTCATCACAGTGGCGTACCTATCCTAAATATAGCGAACAAATAGGCAGTCACTAATCTGACTGGTACCGGGGTCACTACCTTACAGTGATCACTTACATCTACTAGTATGGTATTGAGTGCGTGGATAGTAACTCCATTGTTTAATACATTTTAGGGCGGTGTTTGTTCAGCATGGTGACAACTTTGCGTGTATTTTAGACAACCTGTTAACAGCCATTCTTTTTCCACACTTGTCATCTGCGCTGTCATCTTCGCTTTACCAGTTACGGTGCTTTTACGTGAGTGGCAGCGAAGAGTGAATGTTCTAGAAAGCAAAATTATGACCCGCGTAGAACTTTCATATGTATTTGAAAATGCAGGCAACGTAAGATGGATTGTACTTAATTCTTTGATCTTCGTATTTGAATCACTAGATTATTGCTTGGGTGTTTTAGTGCAGGTGCGATCGACACATTTTTTTTTACCTATGTGTTCGGATTACTCATGTCCTTTATTAACGCAGATGGGTGTGAACGTTATCTGGCTGGCGTGTTGCGTTATCTCTCAGATACTGTGTTAACCAGTCTCTTCTGTTTAAGTGTTGCGATAAAAGATAATGTGTAGCAATTGAATTTGTCTTTACTGCACTGCTTTTGTGTGTGTATGTGTGTGCGGTATTGCAGAGGAAATGGTATAAACTGTCGCAGGTCCTGTGTGAAGTTGGTACGTACGTGTTCGGAATTCGTGACTAACGGATGTTTCATGTGGTGAACGGAAGGATTCTGGGGAGACACAACGTGCCGCTTGCAGCTTTAGACTGTGAACTGCAAGCAGTAGCTAGTGCTTGTAGTGCACCGTGAATGATTTCTGCTTTTTGTCCACGTCTTGGAAATGTCTTGAAGTGGTGTTTGATTTTTGTGCTGTGGTGTTTGTGATATATTCGTCGTTTTTTTTTTATTTCTAGAACAGGGTTGCTATTAGACATATTTTCGAGTATTTTATTTTAACGTTAAATCAGTATTTTCGTTGTGCTGCAGACGTTTTAGAGAGACGACACAGCCGAGGAAATACAAGGACCAAGGCAGTCATCGATGATCATATCTCATCGTGGAAGAAGAAATTCTACGAACGGGAGTTTTATGTGGACGCTGTTTTTTGTACTTGAGAAAGTGCATCTTAAGAGGCAATTCCATTACCTTGAGCTGTGTACTTCAGTGAGGCGTAAAACTACAGTGAAACTTTTATTTACCTTGCTGTGCAGTGTTGTTGTCGATGTTGAACGTTACTGGACTGTCATATACATCGCGTGTGTGAAGGTTGCTTAAGTGTAGGGATAAAATAGTGTCACAGTCGGCTGCGCTGAAAACCCTACCGTACGCTCTGCAAGACGCTGTTGGCTTAGTTTGACTGCTTATAACTGCATAGAAGAGGGACTTTGGGAAATATGTCGACAAAACGGGAAGAAGAGAAACAGGGTAAATCCGAAACGTCGGCAAGTGCAGGGAAAGAGGCAGTTGAGGCAAGTGAGCATGTAGTCGTTCGTGTCAGAGCGCTTGAAGAAACTCGGCCAGTGAAGTTGGTTGACATACTTCATAAAGAACAAGGTGAGAACATTCCTCAGCTGCCCGAAAATCCGGTGCCAAAGCGCAGACATATTTCACCCCTGCATTCTGGTTCGAAACGCAGTGAAGATGGGCATATAAAGTCTGTTGCCCAAAATTCATCAAATGAAGAGCGTAATTCCCAATTTTCGAACAAGTACAAGCCGGTGGAAGTTGGCTTGAACGTAGAAAACTCTACGTACCATCCTATGTTAATTCCTTGTAGTCAGTTGGAGTATCAGCAGGCATTGTCACGAGGAGGGCAGGCTGATAGTAAGTTGCGGCAAGGTGATCGGACACGTCACTCAGTGTCCGTCGGTGCTGGTAACGCCAGTGAGACGGGTCAGCAGCAGAAACCCTTACACAAAGATAAGTATGTGGACAGTAGCATATGGCATAGGTTGCTGCACCCCGAGCAGAGAAATGTAAAACGCTGCCGGCCGTCCGGAAACAGGTTCGATGGATCGAAAGGAAACACGCATTTTGAGAACCAGCAGAATTACTTGCAAGATGCAGAGAATAGAAAGTTCCAAGCTGTAGAAGAAGGCACTGGCCCTCTACATATCACCGAGAATCGTCCAGTTCGTGCAGACATGGTGGATGAGGAGAACAAGAATGTTGAGTTGAGGCCAAAGAAAAGGATGGATTCTGTGGGTCCTGATTACCTAAAGGAGTTTGAGAGACAGCTGGAGATAATTGAACAGGGCCAGCTAGCCAACTTGCATTTAGATCCAGCTGATGAAGATCCAGTACTAGCGGCTGTGATTCCCCGCCCCGACGTTTATGCTGCCGACGACTCTAAGAGTGGAGAAGCTGCATTCCATCGTGGGGAACCTGCTCGCAGGAGTGCAGGAGGTGTTACCGAAACCTCCGGCAAGTCCCAGCCCCGGCCACGCACACATTCCGATAATGCAGGTACCTTATCGCCCGATGCACGTACAGCGACGCCAAATCACCGTAGTTTTGGAAGAACTGCGGTTAGACGTAATTCCAAATCGCCGACATCATCGCCAGTGCGTAGACGTGTACCACATTCCTACGGTGGGTGGACCAAAGACAAGGATAATGTGTCTCACGAGGTATGCATTGCCAATTAGTAGATGTATATTGTATAACGAGGAGCTAAATGATTTGTACTCCTCACCCAATATTGTGCGGGTGATAAAATCGAGAAGAATGAGATGGGCTGGGCATATGGCACGTATGGGTGAGGAGAGGGGGGTGTATAGGGTCTTGGTGGGGAAGCCGGAGGGAAAGAGACCACTGGGGAGACCTAGGCATAGATGGGTGGATAATATTAGGACGGATCTCCAGGAGGTGGGATGTGGGTATATGGACTGGATTCGGCTAGCCCAGGATAGAGACAGGTGGCGGACGCTTGTGAGTGCGGTAATGAACCTTCGGGTTCCGTGAAGTGCGGGGAATTTCTTGACTAGCTGCAAACCAGTTGGCTTCTCAAGAAGGGCTCTGCACCATGGAGTAAGTAAGTAAGTAAGTATATTCCCTTAACTTACGTAATGTTAAGTGGTTGAGTGTGATAACGCCTTTCGTAAAGCGTTGGCGCTGCGAGATTCATATGACTGATACTGTAGGGGGATTTGACACTTGGTGTTCGTAGTCTTCATTGGAATGGTGGTAAAATTTGTACTAACGTGGTGTACGCAGGAAGAGATCCGGGTTTATTTCTGTGGTATTCAACCCATGATCCAGTTTGTGTATAATTTGCAAGATTTTTCGCATTATCTGACGTCGAAACTGTGTCCGGATACTGCTTCAGCTCGAACGCACTGCTCGGAATCCTGCACCATAAAACGAAGGGCTTTTCGGAGTTCATAACCTACAGGCAGTGTACCTGCGTTGGAATATTTATGAAGTGGGAATTTAGATCCCTCTTTGGGCTGGACGACGCAGGAATGGTGGTTCGATTTCTGGATTCTGTGGTGAGCGTACCGACAAGCTGTGGGACCCACCCAACTTCCTGTAACATGTGTTCTCGTGGCGCTTCGCTGTTAAAGCGGCCTGCTTATGAAGCTGACCGCTCGCCTCCACCTGGTGCAGAAAGTTCATGGTATGAGCTGTACATCCATTCCCCAGTATACCTAGGTCTTTTGTTATACTTGATCTGTTAGCCATATTTCTCATGTCCTTTCATAAGAATTCAACACTCTGCTCGTATTAGGCGTGTGTGTAATACTGTTGATGGGTGCACTTTATTGCGGGTAACGTGTTAGCGTTGTAATGTGTGACATATGATTACAGTGGTAGTTGCTAAACCACCAGAATTGATGTCGTGCCAACCCACCATGGAGGTATAGGGAATTTTAAAACTCTTAGTTTCTTTGTGGACAGTATGTTACTAGCTGTAGAATTTTCAGTTTAACGTGGATGTACGAAGGGTACCTCGAATGGCGTCCCCGAGTAGTAGGAAGTTACGATGACGGCTTGCGTAAGGAATTCGGCCCACACGCTCTGCCTTCGAATAGAGCTTGAACGTGACACGGGCAGTCAGTTGCGTTACGAGCCACACGCGACTGTTGAATTGTGTGTGTGTGTGTGTGTGTGTGTGAGGGCGTGAATGAGAGAGATGTATTTGATTAAAGAGTGTTCGTTAACAATAGTTTTGAAAAGTGTACGTCGTGGGGGGAAAAAAAAAGGTGCCGGAAAGCTTTGTGAGAAATATTGTCGTCACTGCTGCGTAAAAGCACAAAATTTTGGGCAAGATTGCGAGTGACAGGTTCAGCGCTGGAAAATGAGAGGAATTCGCAAGTATTGGCGGTGGAGTGGAAAAAGTCCCAGGAAATCTTGGAGCCGGTTGGCTGTTCTGAGTGGGGTGCCAGATCTCCACCTAAAGTTGTTATCTGCTGTAAAGTGGCTGCGCGCAGAGCCACAGTGCCCGTGTTTATCGAAGAAACAATAGGCTCGCGGATTGTGACCGTCCAGGTCCTTGGATTTGAATCCGTGGTGTGGTTATTCGTGGGGGACAATGAAAGAGTTTGTAAGCAATCCTTATTCTGTGCAAGGACTGAAAGATGTTATTGGAAGAGGAATAGGCCTACATGATATTTGAAGATAGGAGCTACATCGTATGTCGCAAAATATTTTCAGGAGGTACGAGGCGTGTTTAGAAGTTGCAGGTCAACACTTCGAACCTGTTTTGGGAAATAAGGTGAGTTGAACTGCAGGGGAAAAAGAATTCCAGCGGATGCCGTGTTTTTGGTAAAGTAGGTACCAGTGCCTTAGAGGAACCTTGAAGATGGAAGCAGCAGCTTTTTGTGAAACTGCTTGGCTTCACCTTAAACCTGTTGCGCAGACCAGTGGTTTCGAAATGCCTGTAGCGTCAGCAGTTTATACTCGTAGTTCAACGTGTATTTTTATGGGGTCTTATAAGATGATGATGATGATGATGATGATGGCAGCATCAACAACCACCACCACCACCATAACCGCAGTCACCGCCGCCGCCGCCGCCACCACCACTCGCCGAACAGTTGTGTCGATCGGTAACGCTCGCTTCTGTTCTGCACACTCTTCTTGCTTCCCTAGTCAAATGTTGGGACAGTACCAGACTCTGGGGCACGGCGGCCGCTTCCTTTCACATTCTTACCGGTTGCTTCTTCAGTATCAAGTCAGTTGACGTTATGTTCTTAGTATCGGACCTCCACGTTGGTGTGTCAAGTGACGAATGTATGTTTATTTAGTTGTCAGTTGCGCACAACAAGCTATTTGTTAACGTACTCTGTCTACTAGTTGAGGCTATAAGACCGAGCCAGTGCACAGGAATAGAAAACTACTCTTGTGTAGTAGCCTGATGATGGCTCAATCTTAGAGCATAGAGTAGTGACCAGAATACGTTTACGACAAGTGGCTTTTTTTTTTTGTGTAATTGACAACCGTATAGACATACGTGTACGGTATATTGTTGTTGAGCTGCTACTGACAGCGTGCTTAAGTAAATAAGACAATAAAATATTAAACTGGTTCCTAACATTAAAGAAGCACATAAATGAAAGAGTTGGGAGTTGGACGTAAGGCAGAGGAAATTATAAAGGACTGGTAAAAGCTGCACATTGAGTATCCCCGTGGTTGTTAATCTGTGATGAAATCATGGAGGATGGATGTACGGGGTGCAGAAGAGAGAAGTTGCTGAGAAAACAAGGCAAGAGACAACGAAACCTGGAAAAAACTACGCGTAGTTGGATGATGTTTAAATTATTCTGACAGATATACTGTGTGTGTGTGTGTGAGGGGGGGGGGGATATTCGATACGGCGCGGCGATTGCCGGTTGTGAAGACCCTAATAAAAATGTAGGTTTTCGAGTTGCTGAAATGAGGTGCGCTCAAGAACGACATCTTCCCGGGCGCTGGTTCTGTAGATATTATTTTTCAATTCCATTTACGAATAACGTTTAAAATGTTTGCAAGAAACAAACGGAGACAGTACCTTCACTGCCAGCCAATGGGAATGCACGTACGTGACAGCCCAGTGAGGAAGCAGAAGTACAAAAAACACTTCCTATTGTCTTCGTTTGATCTAAAAGGCTTAAGCGTACGCAGCACATTGTGTTAGGGTGTGCAAGGTAAGGTGCACACTTGTACAGGCACTGAGGCTGTGTGCAGGTCGCACGGCCCGTACAGGGAGTAGAGGTATAGCAGTACTCTTTCTTGACCATGGCACTAGAAGGGGGTGAGGGGTCAGCGTCACGCTCCGGCCGCTCTTTACCCCGCGAAAGACCCGGTACCCATTGTACAGGAGGCTGGGTGGGCCCCAGGGCCGGTCTGGACAGGCACGGAAAATCTCGCTCCCACCGCGATTCTATCCCCGGACCGTCGAGCCCGTAGGCAGTCGCTATGCTGACTACACTAGCCGGCCCACTGTGGTGTGCAAGCAGGGAACTTAATTTTTCGTTCTTTAAAAACAGCCAACTAAAGGGGGGCGGGGGGAACTTATAATATTTTTATAAATTCACAGCTAATCCATACTTGAAAAGATGACCTTAAACTAAGGTAGTCAGTACAGTTATAAGGTAACAGTGTAGTGCGTTTGCGTGCAACGCAACATTACATCCTGTGTTTATTTAATATCTTTATCGGTGCAGCGATAAAGATATTACATTCTGTGTTTATCCTCATCTCGCAAACAGCACTGTTTTTTTCGGGTGTGGGGGGGGGGGGGGGGGGATGGACATCATATCTGTACAACTTTTTTTTTCTGAAACGTTTCACATTTTGAGGGCAATTATAAATGCGCATAGTTCTTCATGTAAAATGCCATTTTTTATTTTCAGATTTTAACGAAACTTGAATTTTATGGACAGGTGTTTGAAAAATACTCAGTTTTCAGATTTCATGAAGCCGAGTTGTTCCATGCGGACAGACTGACATGAAGAATTGGAAGAAAGTAATAAATTTGTTTCATTGAAACACTATAATATTTTATTATTTAACTAAATAAATTTATTATTCTCTTTCAATTCTAAAACGCAACGGGATGTCCTGTGTAAAAAAAGACATGAAGAAGCTAATAGTCGGTTGTCGCAGTGTTGCGAACGCTCCTGCAAGTGGGACACAAAAACACCAAACTTTTTTTTTAGACATGGCGTTGTGCCTGTACACTCGGCACACACTGTACGCACGCTTGTGCTACAGGGTATCGCATCTGTAGATGGGTAGGAATGAAGAATGTAAGTTCATGTATTTGAGAGGTATGTACCCTTTCTTTATGCTTGCAGTTTGTTACGTAGATTTTGCATGCGTTCATGAGTGCGTATGTGTCTGGCGAAAGTTTTTTTTTATTCCGAGTAACTTCTTTTAGCCGCGTTCGCAAAATTGCGAAAAGTGACTATTAGCTTCGTCATGTCCTTCCGTCCATCTGTCCGTCCGTATGGAACATCGCGGTTCCCACTGGACGGATTTTCATGAAACTTGATATTTGAGGATTTTTCGAAAATCTGTCGAGAAAATTCGTTTCATTAAAATCGGACAAGAATAACGGATACTTTACATGAGGACCGGTACACATTTTTTTATTATGTATTGTTCATTTCGTCTTATAATAAAAAATATTTCAGACAGAAGTTGTAGAGAAACTCGAAACAGACATTTTATGGTCAACGTTTTTCCGAAAGTCGTGTCGTTTATGAGATAATGTGGAAAAATTCTGTAGAGTGGGGAGGGCCACAGCTGATATGGCGCATGCACATTACATGCTGAATACCTTAGGGTACAAATACAGACAGGTTGTGTAATACTCATTGCTTTTCCACTTCAACATTGGTTGCACTAACGCGCCTCCTTGTCACGTTATACGTACGTTGCCTGCCTTGTTATATCCCGTAAGGCTCTTTGACCGTTCCCCACTTGTCGAATAGGCTGTACTGGAGAGTATACTGTAAGTTCAAACGCAATACAGTTCGTCTGTCTTCGGTAGTGTTCATACGCGTCCTGTAGGTAAGGATAATTCTTCATACGGGCGGAGTAGTTGGCCGATTGTGCCGCCTTGCTTGTACTAACCACATTGGTCATTGCAGAACATTTTTATTGAACTCAGAATTCCCATTTCTAAGTGATAGCCCAGTGTGCCACCCGGCGTGACCCTGAAGATAATGGGTACCGTGCACTACGTTTCTGTGAGATGACTGAATAGATAAAGCTTCATTGTCTGTGGAGTAGGCCTGAGAAAACACATTTCAGTTAATTCGTCACTACGGGAACTTGCCAGCATACAATCAGCGTTCTGCTTTTTATATCTTCTTAGTGAACTTTTCCTGTTACTCGGATCGACAGTTGGCTCGATTTAAAACGGAGTTGTGCAGTTACATTCACATAAAAATTGAACATGGCCCAAACTTACGCCCTAGATACAATACCTACATGGCATTTTCTGTCTCCAGCGATGACAGGTCGGTTGTGTATACCATTATGTTGCGAGACGGAACTGAAGTTTTAATTGTGTTTCAGGTAGAATTCGTGCCTATGACTGTTGAATAGAAGCAGAAGTACCTGTTGTCTTTCCGTGATACTGTTTCTTTAGTTGTTATTGCCACTACATGGGATTCCCGAAGCCCCTAAGGGAATAGTAGTACTGAAATGAATGAATCGAAGTTTTTGATCGTGTAATTAAAAATGGAGTAGGATAGAGAAATGAATATTGATACGCATTACATTCAGAACCTCCGCATCGCTTTGACAGCCCTGGCTGCCCTACGTATTGAATCAGTTTCATAATCTGTCAGTTTGGTCTCTGCTGATTCCACGGTTGAAAATGGGAGGAGGTTAAATTGTTTCTTTACCTAATAAAGCATGACGACATGAAGGAGTATGGGAAAATGGCGATACAGCTCCACATGTATCTTCGGCCTTAAATGGTGGTGAGTGGTGCGCTTCACGGTCCAACCTTTTTATTGCCGGAGAACAAGTTCCCGGTACCCATTAAGCAGTAGGCCGGGTGGGCCCAAGTATCGATGTACATGCTTGAGATCTGTGAATAATGCCTTGCTTCTATCAGGAATCGAATCACATTACCTCCGGTGCACCACCCTTAGCCGTAACTGTCCGAAACCGACGGCCGACGATGTACATCCGGAAGGGTTTTCCACCAGCTCTCTCTAAACGTCTTGCTATCCCGCTGTTTCGAGTGAATCTTGATGTGTTTTTTTTTTAAGTCGGCTTAGCTGTTGTATGATGCTGATCTAACCCTTCACATATAAATCAGTGAGAATGGAACTGCTTTCCGTTGTGGCCGCTAAATTACCGTGACATATCATGCATTTTAGCTTCGTTTGCAAGTTCAAAATTTTACTGTTCCTGTCTCGATTCTAAAACGATCATCTTTCTTGGTTTATCCTTCTACTGTTCTTTGTTCTTTCGGTCGTTTCTGGAAACACCACACACTTCTTTACATTATTTGTGAGAATGTGGACATCGCTGGAGCTTGTGGCTGCAACCACACTTCGCTGCATGCTTTAGCGTCCTGAAACGATGCAGGCAGCGTTGATGTAGTAATACCGGGGTTCTGGTAAGTCCTTAGCCCGACCCTGGAAGGAAAGAAGGTACAGCCACCAAGACTTACGACAATCTACCAAGACTTATGGCGTACAAACAACAGCAATATATTCCTGTTTGTACGCCGTTAAGTCTTCGTAGATTGTTGTAAGTCGCGGTCACTGTAGCTTGTTTCCTTCCAGGGTCGGGCTAAGCACTATCAGCACCCATGTATGTGGGCCTTGCGAAGTTTGATCATACGGCTTCATTATCTAATGTGAACTATAGCAACTACAAACACGGCGACGTTGTGAAAATTCGATGTTACTTGAGAAATGTTTGGTATACGCGGAATCGGTACTTAAGTACAGTGATACCACGATCAATCGACGTCATTGATTGACGGATTTATGGTTACGATGCACATTTAGAAGTCCGTGCGTAATGTTGCCGGTACGGTAACATTCGTGCGTCATTTTCGGCCAATCACAGCCCACTTAAAAGTCACGGGGTTCAGTTTATAGGCGCTTGGAGTCTAAGCTCGGTTTGCGTGTGCTGCTTTTGCAGTGCGTGGCTTTCGTAATTTTGTCGCTACTGTACAAACTTTCTGTGTGATTCTCGTAATTCTCACAGTTTATTTATTATACTAACTTGAAGAGGGCGGGTAATGTACTATATTCTGAGGTACGCTTTTTCCGAGAAAGAGTTCACCTTCCTACGATCTTGGAGTATTTTAGGTCTGTAAAACGTACAGGTATTTCATGTGTTTGATTAACGATAATTTGGATGGCATCGTTTTTGTGGAACCATTTACATCTGTGATGCACGGACTACCAAAGCGCGTTTATCAACAATAAAAGTAAAAATGAGCAATAATAATAATAATAATAATAATAATAATAATGGAGGACATTTATACAGGAGGAAATAGGGTTTTGTGTTTTGTCTAATCCAATATAAATTGTACAGGTTGTCCCGCGTAAGATGTGCCATATTTCAGGATGTTACAGGAGTCATTTTGAGTTTAAAAAATGCTGTATGAATACATGTCCGATTTTCAACAGTTAGGCCTGTACTAGTCTTTTCATGTACGCACATATCTGTAACCGAAAGTTTTACAGTGAGTATGTGTTATCATGCTGTACCAATAAACGGAAAGTTACGTGCCAGATAACACCACACAAGAAAGATGTCCGTTATGCCTTATCCTTCCGTACGTCCTGTGTCCTACAGCACTACAGATCTTACCCTACTGTATGCACAGTATCACAACAGTTTTCGTTATGTTACTGAAGTACAACACAGCATTGAAGAAAAGCGTTTGATGTGGTGAGATAAAACAACGAATGTCAATTTCCAGCTATATAACAGGTCAAAATGTCCGCCACCCCTCAGCACGCTCAGTTATGCGCGTCTCAAAGAGAATTTATTGCCTTTCTGATGATTTCCTTATTGCCCCATTTGCAGTCATCGAACGCCCCGATTTGTTGCGTGAGTTGTTCTCCAGCCCGTAATTTCTGTCAGCAGTCTCTGTCCTTCACGTGTTCACACATGAAGCAGTCACGGAAAGTGAGACCTTGTGACTTAACCGGCCAGGCGTGTAGACAAAAACAGGTACAAGATATGAGGGACTAAGTTTGCCAGAGGTGGCGCGAAGCCTGAAGGTGGCACCAATAAAGTACAGTACAGCATCTTGAAATAGTACAGGGCTTGTGGCGATGTAATGGTTCATAATGGACCATATGTAGTATGTTCATAATCGGCAATATGTTGATACAGCATTTTCTTCCTCACAATATACACCCTATACATACATACATACATACATACCATTATACTTAATTTAACCTCTTTAAGTGCTGGAGAAGGATGTAGATCATTTGGACCGATCGTGTCAGAAATGAAGAAGTATTACACACAGTAAAGAAGGATAGACACATCCTACGTGCATTAAGAAGAAGAAAAAGAAGAAAAAGAAGAAAAGGAAGAAGGGCTTACTAGATTGGTCACATCATGCCTAGGGACTGCCGGCTAAAACGCGTTACTGAAAGAAAGAAGGAAAGAAAGAAAGAAAGAAAGGTAGAAATCACGGGAAGACGTGACAGAGGACGTAAGCAGCTGCCGTGCGACCGTTGAGGACAAGAGAGGATACTGGAAACTGAAACAAGAAGCAAACTCGCTTTGGAAGAGGCTACGGACCTGTCGTAAGACAGACTACGGAATGAAGTGGTTTAGTATCTGCCTGTATGCAAAGTCCTGATTCGTTACGGACAGCTGGTCACGAAAATTCCCCGCCTTTTATGGAACTCCACGTTCAGTGACAGCTAGCCTGAGCCACATGAACCTTAACCAAACCATACCCACTTACTGAAACAAAGTACGTTTCCCCCCAGGGCTGCCGAAGGCCGTAGTTAAAAAACTGCCCCCCCAAGTAAGGGCTGACCATCGACAAATCTTTCCACTACATTGGAAAGATTGACTATCAGTTGCAGACTGATTTGGGCTTGGACTGAAAGATTAATTGGTATCGTCGACAGAAAATGGGACTAACTACAAAGACAAAAACAAATGCAACATAGGTTCCGTGCCCCTCTCAGGACTGCCAGGCCCCTGTAATTTTCCCTTTTTGTTGTTGGGACAGATGTAACTATCAATATGAAAATGTTATGTTTGCCATGGAAATCCAACAACGGGTTCACTTTGCCAATGGCGCAGCTAGTTTTCTTTCGGCGTCCGGGGCGAGTAATCACCATGTTCGCCCCTAAGACAAATTATATTTTTTAAAAAATAATTATTTATTGGATTTCCTGCTC
>Ga0136643_10012935_pt1 | contig 12456 bp, 7 predicted proteins | sample TergutLab28metaG_FD_96883 | JGI IMG/M metagenome (GOLD analysis project Ga0136643, IMG submission 96883) | Labiotermes labralis P1 segment gut microbial communities from Petit-Saut dam, French Guiana - Lab288 P1 (version 3) (version 3) | ecosystem: Host-associated > Arthropoda: Insects >...
ATTTTTCCAAAATCCAGCTCACGACCGCGAATCTAATCCGCACGCGATTCTAATCCGCATCTGATTTTTTAGCCCTCTGAAACTGTAAAAAGGGTGCGGATTAGATTCGAGAATATACGGTAAGTTTCTATGGGCAGGAAAACAGAATTTGAGGTTTATCATATCAACTCTTTGTTTCTCTTATTAGACAAATAATCGCACAATCTTAAGTCTTCATTAAAATAATCTTTTTTTAAAGCAGTTGGAATTTTGTTAGGCCTAACGTAAAATTTACACTAGTCGGATACTGCGTGTAAAAAGAGATGTAGTTATTAACAGAAAAGAACAATAAACGGAACGACATACAAACGAAAGACTCCATTCGGAATGCAACAGACACGTAATACAAACACAACACGTGTTTCTTTATAGACAATACAGGCAGTGTATGCACAAATGTACCAATGAGGCGCGTTCGAGTAAATATTATAGCCGTGGATATGCAATAAATATAACATATTTTTAACGTATGTCTGTAGCCTTAGTTACCCGGCATACAATGCGAATGGGCCGTATAATATTGTCATCTGTGTGGCCTGTCCGTCTCCACAATAGTTTTCCACGTGATATTATAAAGGGCATAATTTTAGAAAAAAAAATTTATTGAACATAAATTGTGTTTTGATTTTTACTACAACTTCTGCCTAAAACGTTTCTCATTCTATGAGAAATGACCGAGACATGATGAAAAATGTGTATTGGTCTTCATGTGATATACCCGTCATTCTTGTCTGATTTTAATGAAACCTTAATTTTCTCGACAGATTTTTTTTAAAGATAATGGAATATGAAATTTCATGAAAATACGTCTAGAGGGAGCCGAGTTCTTCCGCGCGGACGGGGAGACAGGCAGACAGGACAGACAGAAGGACAAATATGAAGCTAAGGGTCATGTTTCGCGATTCTGTGAACGCCCCCCCCCACCCTAAAAAGACTACATTATGCAAGTTTTTTTAACTGTGTAGGCTATCGCTGTGAGGTCTCCGTTGTCATGCAGCTAGGAGTTTCATTAATTTGTTTATGAAAGTCCACCGCTGCAGCTTTCTTTTTTTTTCAGACCGTCTGATCCCATCTACATTGCCCACATTCCTCTGAGATTAATCAGGTGCTTTCTCAAAAACAGTTACGAAGAGCGATTACTAGCCACGTCATCTCTGCCCGTCCGCCTGTCTGTTCGCGTGAAACGGCGTGACGCCCACCTGACGGATTTTCGTGAAATTTCATATTTGGATTTTTTTAAAAAGATTTTTGGTTAAAATCGAACAAAAATAGGCGACACTTTACGTGAAGATCCACTTGCATTTATGGTAATATCTCACCGTAGTTGGTGTTTTTAATGTTAATGATTTAGACCCTGTTCCCTGAAAGATACGCCCTGAGTTCGAAGAAAGAGTTGACGATCCAAGCGCAACAGTCAAGTGTGATAGACTGTTAGCATGTTATTGTTGTACGAGAAAAACTGGTAGTATGCTGTGAAAAATGTGGAAAGGAAATTGTTCTTGGTAAATTCAGGAACTTGAAATCACACTCCACAGAAAACACAGTCTGCATTAGTTATTATAAAGACCAAATACGGCCAATATAGTTGAGAGAGACAGCAATTTTAACTGTTGTGGCAGTATGCGATTAAAATATGTTGATCTCTGCGTGGGATTAGGCAGTTTAGAATGCCGTGCGCAGTAGATTACAGTGTTGGACGGCTTGTGGGGGTCGAAGACGCGGAATGGCCAGTCCGCTGCGGCTGTTTCTTAAGCTGCAGCACCGTGCTGTGCGTATGCACTTCAGCTGAAACTACTAGGATTTGCACTTACCGGCTTCTCTACAAACAATGGTTTGTTCTGCCTGGATGGGGACGAACGCATGGGAGATGATAAGGGAAAAGGTCCTGTAAAAAATATTTGGACCTAACTAAGAGACATGAAGTAACAGGAGGCTACAGACATTGCATAAAGAGAATCGTCGTATAACTACTTCTTCATCAGCTCCACCAGGTGTTGAAGACTATGTCTTGTGGTAAACAGCGACATTTTGAAGGAGCTTAGTGCTTTCGAAACTTCGGCAAACCGTTTACCCGACGACACTGCTTCACTTCCCAGAAGACAAGCCGTCTTGACCCTCAAATCGCACAGTGCATGCAGTATTACGCGATTTGAACTCGGTGGTGACGAGAAATTCCTGTGCCAGCTGTAAATCACACAGAAATTGTAGAGTGACCAGCCAAGTGTTTTACCGACAGAGCTATCTCAGTTCATCATCGCACTCATTAACTACGTAGAGCAGGGCCCTTCGTCGCTAATTGCCTTAACAACAGGCCGCCCATAGACCTTATTCTGACCCAGAACAACCCTGTACACACTCTCACACCTTATTTCTTTCAAATAACAGCAGCAGCCTAATGTCGGTCACAAATGACAATTTCAGTCTCAGAAGCAATGCTTCCTGAGGCTTCTTGGTCGTCTAACATACCAGTATGTATTCTGTCGCAATTTATAACATGTTTATCGATGCTTTCCGAGTCCATAGATTGAATATTTCTAGGTGTGGTAGAGTGTAATGTCCTCCTATCTACTTCTGTTCTTCCAACTAGTGGTTTTCCTGCAGACTGTAACATTTTGTAGTAATTCATGTTTCTCAGCATGTTAAAATCTTGCGTGTCGCACTGAATATGATTGAGTGACTCTACTGACATTCGTATGTGGTAAAATGTACAAAATGTTAAGTCCATTACAAAATACTCTCCAGTCTCCTTTTGTTTGCGCCCTCTTGAAACCATCTGATCCCTGTTCTCTGTTCACTCATTCCGCAGTCCGTTTTACGACAGGTACATAGCCTCTTCCAAAGCGAACTACTCGTGCATAGTGCGACCTAGTGCTTCCTCTATCAATTTACAGTATCGCCTCGTTGCCTTAAGGTCATCCATTAGCTGCTTACGTCTTCTTCCTCCTATTCCCGTAACTTCTTCCGTCTATCTTTCCTTTAGTAATGTGATTTAGAAGACAGTTCCCACGCAAGTGAACGGTCCATTTAGTTTTCCTTCTCTTTATTGTATGTAGGATATTCTTTTCCCTACAAACATTATTTGAAAATCCTTTAATTTCTGGGACTTTATTAAAAACACAGGAAGGTTTTAAGTAAAAATGACAGAAATGTCCAGCAGAAAAGGACAGCTGTATAAGCCTGCTGGCTTACCTAGTGCAGCGAAGCCAGTGTTCTGAGCGATGTATGTGTGAATGTCAGAACCCGGGGCGATGGGATGAGTGCATTACTCTACCTTTATGACTGTCAAAGCCGCGACTGAACAAGAAGAATAAAACAAATTATCATTCCTGACGACATTCCAATACAAAACTTGCTTTCTTTTGTGCTTCGTACAAACCGTCTTGACTTGATGCATTGTCGTCTGAGACTCGGGTTGCAGCAGCCACCAGACCAAGCCAGACACGACGGCTCGCCATGCATATCCATAATTCATAGGGTTGGAATATTTTTACGAATTCTGTACAAAATGATTTTCTGTTCAGGCTTTTAACCGTTCATCCATTCAAGAAAGTATACGCAATCGAAACGTTTGCATCCAAGCCGTCTACAGCGCCAGTAGGCCTTTAGAACGCCTGTTAGGTGTAAGAGTAAGGTGGTCGTTAGTTGAACCACCTGTCTTAACATTACAAGAAGTTCACCATTTTGCCACATGGTGTATATGTTTCGAGGGGCCGGAAAAACATAGTAGTTACAGCGACTTGGTACGGGCTGGACGTTCCGGGGATCGAGTCCTGGTGGGAGGCGAGATACTCCGCACCCGCCCAGAGCGGTCGTGATATCCGCAATGGGTACCGTGTCTCTTTCGTGGAGGTAACGCGGACGGGGCTTGGCGTTGACCACCCACACTAATCTAGCGCTGGGGTCAAAGAAAGAGTAGAGCTCTACCTCTACTCCCCCTCTGGGCATTCATGGCCTGTTCTAGGATGAAAATTACTTTTTTTTCCCCTTGGTATATGTTTTGCCCGACTTTCTTATCAAACATCAATTGATTTTCCTAAACAGTATTAATCGATTGGTCTTAACGGTGGGGACTGTGTTCACTGTGAGATACGAGCTAAAGTTTTACATATTTTGGCGACTTTCAAATGCATTACGTTCCTTATCACTGCACAATATGCAACTCTCTGCAATGGCTGCTGGTAATTCAATCCTGTCGGCCATTTTTGTGCCTGTTTTTAATTGTATCTCTTTAACGCGAAAAGGCTAATGACTCAGGAAGAACCCTACAAAAGAAAAAGAACTGTCCATGGCAAGTGAACGCATTCAAATAATTCGATCGGACCGGTTCCGAACATCCAATGCTAATTCCATGGTTCAGTGATTTCTAGACTAACTGACAGCTATTCACTTGTTAAAGAAATCCCCTGCTTTTAATGGAACCCAAACTTTTCATCACTGTGTTCGCTGAACCCCGCATCGTATTCAGATCAACCGCCATGCTGCTGCAGCCTTCATACTACAGCCTTCTCGAGCATATTTTAATATTATACTTCGGGTATCGTAAACAGCATAGTGGCTAGACTACGGGCTGGAAAACCATGGAATTGTGGTTCGAATTCCGGAAGGTGCAAGAAACTTATCTGTTCTGCAAACCATTCACCCGGCCTCGGGGCCCCACTCGGCCTTCCGTTAAATAGGTGCCAACGACGGCAATGTGGCCACGTCATAAAGCTGTCCACCCACCTGTGTGCAGTGCCGAGGTTACGAATGACTGGGGTTGCAACGCCAATCCCCCGTATGCGCTTCTGGCATGCACATAGGAAAAACTTTTACTTTTACTTGACTTCCGTATACCTGTAGGTCTGCTAAGTGATGTCTTTGAGGTTTTTCTTCGACGACAAAAATTTTGTACACACTTTTCTGTCACGTATGCTGCGTGTTCTGCCCTTCGCACCGAACACGTCATGTTGTGGACCTGAGTATTGTCGCTAGTTTTAAGTTGTCTTGTGTGTAACTGTTGTTGGTTTGACCGTGTGTATTGTTGTAGTTGTCTTGTGCGTAATTGTTGTTGGTTTAACCGTGTGTATTGTTGTAGTTGTCTTGTGCGTAATTGTTGTTGGTTTGACCGTGTGTATTGTTGTAGTTGTCTTGTGCGTAATTGTTGTTGGTTTGGCCTTGTGTATTGTTGTAGTTGTCTTGTGTGGGTGTTATTAACTTTTGTGTATTTGTTGTACTATGTGTGCATTGCTGTTTTTTTTACTTTAGATGCCGGCCTGCTAGCTAGAAGTCAGTATTCGGAAGGTCCTGCGACCGGTCACATCGACACAGGTTTTTCTTGGTTTCCCTGTGTCTAAAAGCAAATGCTGAGATGGTTCCCAAGATTCCAAGCTGCCACTACATGCCTCTCATGTAGCCCTCCCGACTGAAATTCAGAAGTAACCGATTTCATGTTTCGTATACACGTAAAATAACCACTGCCACCGGGTAACAACCCAATTGCAGCTAATAAATATTATTATTATTATTATTATTAAATAAGGAAGCAGTTTGTTGCACTGCATAAACTCATAATTTTTCACGGCGACTCCACATATTTCATCTTTGTGACGATTACCCCTTTCTGTACGGAGAATAGTCTATTGTTGAAATGGTGATCGCTTCACTCAGGCCACTGTTTTTATATTAGCCACTGGGACCCGAAACGTCCACATATGTATGTAGGTACTGTACATACTCGTTTGTACGTACGTATACAGTCCTACGCATACATCAAACTTTTTCCCTCCTCATGTCATGGTGCAAAAGACAGTCAAACCAAGGCCTTGGAAACTGATACAGGCATTTAGTAACCTACACATTACAAAGAAAACAGACCTTTCCTACTTGATACTTATTTCACGAATAAAAACTTAAACAACTTTTACAGGCGCATATATATATATATATATATATATGGCAAGGAACCTGAAACAGACAGGCAGCGTTCTGCTTCGCTTCGATATTCTAAATAACTACACTGAGTGGAAAAATACGCATAAGATAGTCCAGAAATTCACCATTGTTTGTGGCAGACGGTGTGCGTTGCCGCATTCACAAGGATCTGGTAATGGTGCATATCCATTCATATGCACTACATTAGCCCCATATCCATAACCATTTTTCTTTAAGATCCACTTTATCATTATTGTTCCATCGACACCTCGATTTCCCCTGCTTGTTCTACAATCCATGAACTCAAACTGTAAACTGCTACGTAAAGTAAAATAAGAATATTTGATATTTCATTGAGTTAATCCTCAGTGTTTCTGTCACATGACATATATTTTTATTTGCAACGAAATAGTACCCTGTAGTTTTTGTTTTCAACTTTTTACGTCGGCCCCATTAAAAAAAAAATATTAAATTATAAAGCTGTTACCAATTTATACGTTCGGTAGCAAAGCCTTTTGCCTTGTACTTCTTCTTATCTTACGATTTTTGAAAGCATGAAATGAAACTGATGTTCGATTGGCCTCGTTCGCAGTTTTGCGAGTTTGTTCTGCTGTTTAGTTTCATAAGCTCTTATGCTGTGACCATTTGTTACTACATGATGGAACTACATCGGGCTCAACTGTCCGTTTCACGCCCAACATATCAGATTCCAGTCGCACCCCGTGAGAGCTGTCCACAGAGTTCATCGACCAAGACCGCTTGCTCCGTGCCACTCCATCATTAACAATTCATAACAGCCATCCTAGAGTCCAATCGTCTCCTTAAGCCTTGCAGTAAAATTGTAGGTTACTGACCTACTCAAAGAAGTCATTTGACACGAAAAATAAAATCTTAAATATGGAGAGTGTCCTCTTTTATGTGGCGTCATGATTATTTTGCAACATCTTCGACGACTCTTGGACTACAAAATAAGCTTAACCGGAAACCACTTGTGGAATTCCAAGAATGAAAGGGCAATGAAAGACCTAAGGCATTGGTAACCGGTCTCATCTGAGCCCTGTACAACGATATGGAGCACACACTGCCTTATAAGTTTGAATGTAACATCCAATTTTGGTGTACGGTTTGAATTTATCACTCCTCTTAACAAGACAGGCAATGGACGTATGACATAATATTGGGGCCCATTCGCGTAACCACTGATGCCGTGAAAAAATCAGTTAAGTGTTAAATATTATGAGTGTGTGTCTGTAGCCTTGTCTTACTTATCGGGTATGCAAATCGAATTTTTCGCCGTATTGTATTGTCATATTCTTATAATAAAACTAACTAGATGCACTGATTTCTCACATTTATTTTTGGAATAAAACTCTACATGTTTCGGACAGTTCCTCTGTCCATCATCAGGAGTTTTTCACCGTACACACAGCAGTGGTATACCTGTCATACAGGTTCTGCCGACAGCTTGCGAGCCTGCTCGCATGCCTGAAAATTTGAATGGAAGCATCACGATGTGCTTATAAACTTAATATAATATTTTTGTCAATTGAGTCACAAGATGCTATGCACACTTTGGAATCCCAAAGTGTGCATAGCATCTTGTGACTTAAATGACAAGAATAGGCCTGAAGATGACTATTTATAGCCGAAACATGTAGTCTATATAAATGCCTTGAGTAATAAAGTGGTTGTGCTGACGTACACTGTTTAGTATTGTATCAATATTTGTTGCGTTTCTTTTCCAGCCTTAAATTTGTTACGGGCAAAAACAACGTTTCTTATAATATAAAGTGTTTCTTTTTATCGTGCCCCTAAGCACGGCAACTGTCACGGGAATTCCCGGCGGATGCAGGCTTTCTACACTAGAAAGCTGTCATAATAAGGGACACGATGAAAAGGACACCGTATTTTGCTAACGGGTGAATGAAAGTTCGCGAAATGACATGGCATGGTACCGCAATCCAAATTTCGATTAATGCTGAACTATATTATGCAGTTAAAAGAATCCCAAGAATTATTTAATAAGACATGCTGCCACAACACCCTGTTTATACAACGAAATTAATCAGTGACTAATTTTAATAATGACTTTAGCGAGGAAAGCGTAGCTGTCTGATGAAGATCTTAGGATCGATACATGTCGGAGCAATTTTAATGTTTTAATGTGGAATTTTTATGTATGTGCATCAGTTGGTATACTAATTAAATAATCGACGATATGCACGGTGCAACAATAAGGATAAAGAATCCCCAGAAGTTAACTAATTACTCATAATGACCGGTACACAGACTGAATTCGAATTAGACTATAAGGCAAATTAACAATGTTTAACTTCAAATATTTTGTACACATCACTATTTTACTACTCAACCGCGAATTGTAGCCAAAAACTATACGACTTTTAACTGTGGAGTTATTTCGACACACAATTATATTTGTGTTGTTCTCACGGTCCTGAAGACGGTCACATGATTGGCCGAAACGTGTCATGTAATAAAATTACATTTATAAATCCAAGCGCACTTGTAGGTATTTTTAATAAATTTTGTGTATGTGACATACGGCTGTCTCATTAAATACTGTCATTGAAATCATACAGCTGAAAGTCGTTCACTATGTTCATCGTTTGATCCTAATGGCTGTGGGGTCGAGGCGTGCATCAGCGGCCGCTCGCTTGCTAGGATTGTGGTTTCGAATTCCGCTGTGGGCATGGATGTCTGTCTGTTGTGAATGCTGTGTGTTGTTAGGTAGAGGTCTCTGCGTCGGGCTGATCACTTGTTCAGAGGGGGTCTAAAGGGTGTGATGTCTATGAGTGTGATCGCGAAGCCTCGATAAGGGTAGGCCATGGCCCGAAAAGGGCACAAAACGCCAGAGACGAAAATATTAATTTAATTTCAGAAAAAAAAAAGAACTGAACTTCGAAGCCGAGAGGGTGACGTGTCTTCTTTGTACTCGGAAGGTTCCAGTTCGGAACCAAAGCAACTTTGCTAAGGTTTTCCTTAGGTTTAATCAGTCATTCGAGGCAAATATGAGAGTAAAAAGGTACAGCCTGGACAGGCCCAGAGGATTCCAGGAAGTTAAGGCTCCCAGATTTCGTGACAACAGCACAGGATGGCGGTAGATTGTCAGCCTTACGCACCGGCCGCCTTTACCCCCAGGAAATACTCCTCGTAATCATTTCTGTTAGAGGCTGAGTCGACCCCAGGGCCATAGTGCGATCGGAAGGATTTTGCGTCAATGAAAAATCCAATGACACCAGCTGGGATCGAACCAGCGACCTTCCGATTTGTAGCACACCACTGTGCTACCGCGGTCCCCGATATTATGAGAGTACCTCAAATTAATGCATCGCAGTCTCCTTTCACATCCTTTCCGATTCATTATTTACTATCATCCAGCAATTCAAGGTCACGTACTCTGAGCTGGTTAAGTATCGTTAGATAAAACACAAACATAATCATTACAGAATGAGTTTCTCCAAGGCTGACGAAATTGTTGGCGCCAGGACACCACGCCTTGCAGCAGCAGATTTGTCAGTCAAATGCTGTACTACTTTTTAACCTTGCTGCGGACAGATCTGAAGTCGCGAAGTTTGACAGCCACATAGACTAATTGTGATTAATACAAATTGATCCGTAATCGTAGCGGTGTGGAGTCGCGGCACTGATGTGTTTGTATCAAATAACCAAGGCTATCACTGTCACGTCTTTATGACAGCTTACAACACACACACACAGACTATTAAAGATGTGGGTTAAGTTAGACAACTCCCGTTTCAGTATTCCGCAAGAATATGGTGGTACCTTTATGTGTCGGTTTTTGCGAGCAACGGACCTCAAGGAATCTGAGTAGCAAAAAAATATTTCATAATGTAAACGACAGCACATAGGCCTGGTTCTACGTCTTTGGATTACTGATTTATTGACATATGAATATTAAACTGTCTTGGGCACACACACACACACACACATGTATATATATATACACGCACTCACATACACATACATACATACATGTATTGGATTACGGTCTCCTGGCAGTTGACGCCGTGTAGTATAGTGTGTGTGGAAAACTGACTGCCTTCATCTTACGGGTATAAGCAGCCTGAAGATGGGGGGCAGGTTCCTTCAAATCGTTGGTACTTTTATATCACACTACACGGCTTCCCATCTCGGAAAATCCTGTACTAGTAGTGCCTACTTGGTGCTATTTACTACTACTGCTGCTGCTACTACAACTACTACTACTACTACTGCCACCACCACCACCACCATCAAAACAACAACCACAAACCATTCCCACCACCACTACCACCAGTCGGCTATTACTGCTGCTTCTACTCTTGTTGCTAACCTAATTTCAGGAAACATGATCCTTATTAAGAAGTTAGCAGTCGGGCAGCTAAAAATGAACTGCTTATTATGGAACCAGAATGTTTGTGACAGTGTTTACACCAGTGTACCCTGCTCTGAGTCATACGAATTGTGCCCACATTTAGTGACAGGTCATGATTATTGAACAGCAACTCCAATGGTAGCCAAATACTGAAACCAGTAGCTACAATAATAATAATAATAATAATAATAATAATAATAAATGAACTGGACGTGCCATATTTCACTCGGTTAGTGGCCGCCCTTTTACTGCGGAGGTCTAGGTTTGTTTCCACACTGATCCATATGGGATTTGTGGTAAACAAAGTGGCATAGAAACAGCTCTTTCTCCGGGTACTTTGGTTTGCCCTGTCAATATCATTCTACCAGTTATCCACGCAAACATTTCATTCATCTACGGCCTACGATGCACTATCGTAGAACAATTCTCTCTTCTTTGTCAAATTGTGGCAACCCAGAATTATCCTGAACTGCTCTATCAATAACAACATACAATATAATACAATACAATACAACCAATTGCCTTTACAACCACAAGCATTAAGATGAAAGCAAATCGACAGAATGTTGAAAAGATCAAGCTGCATATAGCGGACTTCATCAACACGATGCAATAAGGAGGTCACCTTCATCACCACGAGAGCAGTGGACATGTCAGGAACTGGGGCACCGTGTCACTTCTTCTCATAACAATTCTTTATGTAAATTAGGATGTACTGAACGTAAAAACATAAGAATAAATTTACATCGTGGTCGTACAGAACGATCACTAATATTTGTTACAAAAATATTTTCTCATCTTGTTCCAACCCACATTTAGGGGTATTTGTCTGCAGATTTACATTTTCAGGGTCGTGGCGATGTGGCTTTGGATGAATGGTTCCCGATATTTCGAAAGAGGGCAGCGCCTTTGTTTTCAAAAGTCAGGAGATATGCAAATAACGGTATTGCGTTCCTTCGAAACGTCGGGGCTTTCACAACGCTTAGCCTGTGTAAGTCGAATGGTGGACTGGTTCCTGAATAATGAATTGGAAATGAAGTGTAAAAAAACCAGTCGTGACATAATTTGAAGTATCATTCCGGAATTTTCTACTATGGCCGTAGGAAAAGCATGAAATGACTCATCCAGAATAGCTGGTCCCCTGACAGACATTCGAAATATGAAGTGGGGACCACCTGCATAGGAAGGAGAAGTGCTGAGAACTGCGCTCTTATGGGTTATTACGCAGCGAGTCGTGGTAATTTCCTACTGAAGTTACGGGACAACCTATCGGTCCCATCCTCAGGGTTCAAGAATCCGATAGGTTGTCCCGAAATATCGGTAAAAAATTACCACGACTCGCTGCGTAGTAACCCCGAAGAGCATAGTGCTCTGCTACTTCGTGGCGGAAGCCTGAAATCAAGTAAGAAGTTCCGTGCATATGGCATCCATAGTAGACGTCTGCTTACTACCTACTGACGGTACGCCACCCAAAAGAGATGAACGTCTATGGGCCCAGCCTTGAGCTCGCATAAGTTCCGTAAAAGTTAGTACAAACTGAAAAGTTATTTATCATTTCTTCCCATTCTAAATTTCTTTCTAATCTCCACACGGGGATCTTCATAGGAAGAAAGAGACAATGACTAACTGTACAGTGGAGACGAACAAAAGACAAACCAGAAGCAGAGGCAGTAACCCTGCGGGACAAAACCTCTGCGGGATGTCCCATGTCAAATTTTTCGTATTTCTGCTCTTTTCGTTGGTGGTCACCGGGTGCAATGAACTACTGGGACGGAAAACATTTGTCCTGTTGTGATACTTAGCCAAGGTACGGCGTCACGGCCCAGAGACACTGTTCTAATTATAGATTGTGAACTCCAACGCATAATTATTTCGTGAATTTTTTAATCATACACGAATATTTGTAGATTTTATCCGTCTTTGTACTTAACTGTCAGTGAGAATAACGTGACTATGAAATTAACATAACGTTTAGGTAGGTTTTCACCCTTTTATAGGCCACGCAGGCCCTTAGGGTGAGTACATGTTTAGCTGTACTCTTTTCTAGGACCTTCGGCACTAGAAGGGGTGGGGGTCAGCCCCACGCCCCGGCCGCCTCTACCCCCGTGAAA
>Ga0136643_10012936_pt1 | contig 12455 bp, 9 predicted proteins | sample TergutLab28metaG_FD_96883 | JGI IMG/M metagenome (GOLD analysis project Ga0136643, IMG submission 96883) | Labiotermes labralis P1 segment gut microbial communities from Petit-Saut dam, French Guiana - Lab288 P1 (version 3) (version 3) | ecosystem: Host-associated > Arthropoda: Insects >...
CTAATCTAACCTAACATAACCTAACCTAACCTAACCTAACCTAACCTAACCTAACCTAACCTAACCTAACCTAATCTAACCTAACCTAACCTAACCTAACCTAACCTAACACCGTTTGCAACTGCATTTATATATGTACAAATATAACTACATATTTCATGTCCGACGCACTCACTTTATATCACAAGGCCTAATCTTTTTGGTTTTTAAGATCACACGTGACTTCTTACGTTTGTTTCATTTGTTCAGAATTCCAATATACTACTTTAATTATTAACCAACAAATGCACTTATATAAAATTTCACATTAAAACACTTAAAACCGCTCCGACATATTTCGATCCTAAGATCATCCTCAGGGAGCTACGTTGTTCCTTGCTAAAATCATTTTAAAAACAATCACAAAATAATTATGTTGTGGTTGTTTTTAAAATGATTTTAGCAAGGAACAACGTAGCTCCCTGAGCACGATCTTAGGATCGAAAAATGTCGGAGCGATTTTAAGTGTTTGAAATCTTATAGAGTGCATTTGTTGGTTAATAATTAAAGTGGTTTTACGAAATGCACGGTGCAACGATAAGGATATCCAATATACTAATTACCAACCGGTTTCAATGGCTGATTTCAACTGTGGGAAGAATCGCTTATAGCGTTTTATACGTTCGTGTCTACATTTTTTTTTTTTTTTTATAATTTTGGTGGGGGAAGGCTTCACCCCAGAATGCGAATGCGTCCCCAATGAAGAGCGATGACACCTCAAGGGGTTGGGACAGCGGCAGGATCTGTAACCTTCGTCGTTACGCATTGCGTTTGGGGCATGAAATTTGTCTCTTTTCTAAAAGTTCTGACCGGCTGTGGGCCCCACACAGTGGTCACCGGGGTCCTTTCCTGGACATAAAGCAGCCGGGGCGTTAAACCCGCCATTCACATCTATCTGATGCCGAGGCTATGAAAGAGTGGAGCTATACCGCCACTCTCCCTATGTGCCTTCGTGGCAGGGACAGGCACAACGCTTCCGCTTTGCCACGAACTGCTGTGATGTTGGACTGCCACAGTTACAGTACCTGCAGCTCATGCAAGTGTTTCAAATTCCTACCATCTCGAAACTTTTGGGTAATCAGAGGCCAATTCGCTGTACTGTACGTTGGGAATCATTCGTTACCTTCGAAATAAGTTGTACGGACACCAAGAAATGTGTGCAATATAACGAGTGGGCCACAAGTAGGTATACACCAGATGCTATACTGTATACCTACTTTTGGCCCAATCTGTATTATACACATTCATGGAAACTTGACACCTTGCTTTCTGTCTACGAAGATCGAAGATTGGAGCTATATGACAGACCACGGCATTTATCTCGTCCAGCGGTGTCGATTAACGATTAACGATATTAAAATTTGAGAGTCTGATTGTATGGAACTTAAAGGCTATTGGTTCAGTCCCCAAAGTGAGTGACAATTTTTGTGTAGCCAAGCAAAATAAAGAGAGCGAGAGGTCGCCCTGGTCGTGTCCTGCTATGGACCACTCAACGCGTTGCTGTGTGGTATGTAGAGAGCAGCGGGCAGACAGGTGGCGGCAACACGGGACGCCAGTCGGGCGCCACACGCCGCCACATTTCACTGCGGAATACTCATCGCAGTAACGTTCTGTAGAACACTTACAGACGAACAGCTGGCAATGTTCAAAGGCACACAAACGCCTCTCACCTGTGCTGCAATGGTAAATATTTCGTCTGTGACTATTGCCTTGTTACCAAGTGCTAGTAACTTAATTAAACTGTTTGCTTACTAAGTCAACTTCGTGACCAGAGTTTCACTTGTGTGGTGAAGAGTCGATTGTGCAGTCAGTTAATTCGCCGTATTTCATGGTACCTGAAGGCTGAGTCCTGCTCTCATGAGAACTTGTTACTTGACTGTATAAGTATTCTGTTGAATCCAATCTGCCTAAATGCACCCTATTTCTGTAACGTCCGTTTTAGTTATCCATGCTCATAATACACGAAGAAAGATGGATATCCACATCCAATCATACGATACTGGTTTATATAAGAGAGGCGACTAAATTATATAACAAACTTCCTGGTTACATAAAAGAAATGGATAGTTATAAGACCTTTAAGAAGGAATTGAAATCACTTCTTCTTCTGCATTCCTTTTACTCGGTGGAAGAATTTGTGGTGTTGTAACTATGTAACTTCATTAGCTCTGAATCTAATTTAAGCTTTATTACGCTATATTTATAAGCGGTTCTGAGATCATTTGTAGAATACAATGTTCGTAACTATTGAACTTATCTCACTTCTTGTACATTGCTAGAAATTGACGAGTTCTCTATCATATGTATGATATTTTGAACTAATAAACTAAACTAAATTACAATAAACCATCTTTCAAGTGTTTTTTTTTTTTTTGCAGAATTCACGACTAATATTTTGTATGTATTTCCCAAAGCTGCCATGCCTGCTACGTGTCTCTGCCATCTCACCCTCTTTTATTTATCGTCACAGGGGTGTTAGAAGGTACTGATTACTGGGATAACCCTATGAGAGCTTTATACACCCGTGTTTCATAATATGAGACTCAGAAATGGAGGAAAGGAATGTGCAGGCTGTTTGTTGCCTGTATTTACTTAGAGTTTGTAAAAGACGAAAAGGATACTGCCGCACAGTTAGTGGAAATGTCAATGATCTGCCAGTATAGTAATCACAGCCACGACTGTCTGTCCAATATGTGGGCTGTGCTACTACTCCAGGCAGGACGACGCTGCCTTCTCAAGGCAGAGACTCGGGTTAAGTCTCAGGTGACTTCATTTCAGCTTCGGGATGCACAAAATGACATAGCAGGACGTCCCGCTTGCAGCTTCTTTGGTTTCACGCTAAGCGTAATACACGATCATCTTATAGTCGTCCATTTCCGATTCTGAAGCGTGCCGTGGCCTTGACCAGACAGCAATTTGGATGTTTATGCAGTGGTGTGACATTGAGAGTTCCGTGCTACTGGGATATGGCGTTACGTCACTGGCTGAGCAGCTCCCGACGTTTCGAATTGTGGTAATTAATTTATCTTCAAGGGCCAAGATGTTCCCAGATGTCCTGACATCTGTACCGTCAAACACGAGTGCACGGTATTGCTTCTCAACGTCGGAAACCACCCATTCAGTGACACGGTATCGTATCCCGGTAGAACAGATTCTCCAAATTATCTGTGTTTTTGAGATGGGGTTTCGCATTCAACCTGGCACGTGGCTGGACACAGGGTTCGGAAGCTTTTTCCTTAGGTCTTTTGCTTTCCTTATCCTTTTTGTGTTTTTGGAATTTGACACTTTCCGTCGTGTGACCATCATCTTTTGAGACTTATTCACTGCAGGTGAACTCAAGTCTCACAGCACATGCATTTTTTAATTGCGGGGATTAGTATGTGTGTCCAGTATAAATGTTGCGCCCCGTAAGTATCACATTTGCTAAAGTTGGTGTGAGATGTTTACATCATCATCATCATCATGTGTCAAATTTATAGTGAAACAGAGAATTTAACAAGAGAGGAAACAATAAAGGGGGAAAAACCACAGAACCAAAGAATGAAACAGAAGGAAATCAGATGATGATGATGATAATGATGATAATAATAATAATATACTTCCAATTAAAGGAAATAAAGAAGGGCCGCTTGTAATATGTACCAAAGGAGCAGAGGATGAAGGAAAAAAAATAAGGAATGCCGTAAACGGGATGTATAAAATTGCGTAGAAGGAAAGAGGATAAGAAAGTAACCTTAGAAAAAAAGCGACCCTTTCTCCCCTTTCCCCAAATTTTAGGCGCGTTCACGTGGTGGCGAAAGCGTCTATTAGCTTCGACATTTCCGTCCATCTGTTCTCCGTCCGTCTGCCCGCATGTACTTGTGCGGCTCGAAATGGACAGACTTCCGTGAAATGTTATATGAAAGACTATTACAAGAATCTGTCTAGAAAATCCAGATCTGGTTGATATCGGGCAAAATTATCGGGTACTTTACACAAGGATCTAAGTAAGTTCTATTGCTGCCGGCGCCATTAAATAGCCACACAAGAGCTTTATCTCAAACGGTATCGCGCTGTTAGATTAGCAGGGGAGCTATGAACGTCAGGCGAACTCACCTCATTGGTACGTTATACGTAACCCTGCTAGTTGCCTAAGTGTCAGTTCTTCAGTGTAAAGCGGCTGGTGTCTGGATATCTTGTTCTCCCCGCGGCTGATGTGTTGGTACCGGGCAGGTGATGCTAAGGATTGACTGCACAGCCGGTGCCATCACATATATCGAGCTTCGTCTTTAGTTCTTCCCACGCCCCAAAGATGCACAATAGTTACTGAGGGAAAGTAACAAGTGACTCACAACAATTGAGGCGTGTGTATAGTGCCACTTGGCAGTCGGCTTTCAAGCGATCGACTTACCGCATCGCTACATTTGTGACCTGCAGCCGAAACTAAACAAAACAAAATTGCAGTGCACCATGCTAACAAGACTCTTCTTTCTGCTTCTCTCCCTTTCTTCCTTCTTGATTTCCTTTGCTTCTCCTGTTCCTCTCTTTTCGCTTCTTTGTTCTTTCTTTCTGCTCTCGTTCTCCCTTTCTCTTTCCTCTCTCTCTCTCTCTTTCTACATTTTGTATTTCTTTCATTTATTATGGTAATTTTCACTTTCCGTTGTCTTTCTCTCTTCCTATCTTCTGGTCTTGCTTCTTTTGGAAGTCTTTGCTTTATAGTTCTGTTTTCCTTCTTAAAGAGCATTATCCTTGTTTTTCTTCCCCTTTTCTGTGTATGTGTACGCGTCTGTTTTTCCTGTTTCTTTTACTCGCAGTTAGCCATTTTTCCGTGTTTATTCTTTCGTGCATGGTTAATGTCTGGGCCGGTGTAATTTTTAAGGATGATTCATGAATGAAAACCTTGAAAACTTTTTTGTTCATTGAGATTATAACCGTTTTATTCTTCAAATTGCTTAGAAGGTTGTTCAGGCGGCAATTTAGATTCGAGATAAAGCATCGTAAAGCATCAAGTGATGTAATTCCTCATCAGCCCACCGCTTGCGCTAGTGTACCGGAACCTAGAAGCCTAACATTACCCTTTTATCGAACCTGTCAACTCACTCTTCACGTCCTGGATGTAACACGGACGTAGCAGATTAGGGGTTTAAGAAAGAAATGTGTGTGGCGGCTGTATATACATAGTTGTTAACTTCTAAGCATTCTTGAGACGAAGTGACATGAGGTTTTTTGTACCGTATGTACAGTAGTTATGAAATGAGCGTAATTCCGTCACTATATTTTTGCTTAACTATTGCCGCAAGAAACGTGTGCAAAAGACATATAGCCTAAGGAAATTCCTGAAGACTTTCAACTCTGAAGAAACTGCTAGCCGTGGTATAATAATACTGAAACTTTGATTACTGAGACGTTTGAAGCTGGAACGCCTTCCTTCAAGAGGTGTTCTGGGTCCCATATCGTGCACTTGGTGTCAATAAATGTTCTTCCTCTTAGATAAAATACTAACAAAAACCGACGGACACACCGAAGACAATTTATACTTCAGAATCCAAAAGTCAGTCATGTATTTAAACAACTGTCTGCCTTGAATGGTTCCAGGTGGTTAATTGCCATGTTGACAAGAGACGGCCATCTGTCTTTGTACTAAACCAGACGAATTTAATCCACCCCCTCATATTACCTGGGGGCACGCGGTGGCGCAGTTGGTTGAAGAACTGCGCTACAAACCGGAAGGTCGCGGGTTCGTTTCCCGATGGTGTCCTTCCACCGCACAATGGTCCTGTGGTCGACTTGGCTTCTAACAGAAACGAGGACCAGGATGTTTTGGGTCACTTAAAACGGTGTATGCTGCTGAAGCTAACAAATGTATGCATAATCACCCTGAGCTTGGAATTCCACAGAGTGACATTTGCCTCATTTTCCGAAAAGCCTATGAAAAGGTTGACAACATGAAGATAGCGACAAATCTCTTCAAGTTACAGAACTACATCCATTTAACCCAGGTGTTTTTTTTTCTCTGATGAGGATTTTCTTCCATCAGAATCTATTAATCGGCCCCAAGGAAATATGGAAGAGGACCCACCCAGGGAAAATGGCCATGAATTACAGATGCCTCTGTCTATCGCGAAGCAAGCAGCAGAAGACAGTGCTTCTTCAAATAGTCTCAAGAATATTTCGCCACCGAAGGGCAGTGTAGAGAAGGCGCAAGGGGCAAGAATTTCCTCCACTGAAAGCAAAAGCAGCCATCAGGAGGGGCAGGTCGGCTAGGCGATCAGAAATAATGACGTGTTCCCCATTTAAAAATTCACCTTTGAACGTAAGTAAGACAAGGAGAGCAAAAGATCCAGCTGGGTCAAAAGGGAACCTCTGTAATGGTCCCACTGTTGGACGACAATCGTATTCAGGAAAGAAGAAGAAGAGGACGACGAAGACGAAGAAGAAGAAGAAGAAGAAGAAGAAAAGGAGAACATTTCCTGTCCAGGGTGTGATGAGCAATATGAAGACTTGATAGAGTGTATGAAATGCCACAGATGGTGACACGAACAGTGTTCTTCATTTGAAGGAGATCTAACGTTTAAGTGAGTACTCTTAGTGCGTTCTCATAGGTGTTGCTCTGCGCGCTGTTACCAGCACAGGTACCTCAGAATGCGCATGTGTCTATATCTTGTTTTTTGTAATTTGCCAGGACAAGAATATTTCTATGTAACTGTGTGTTTGTAAACATGAAGCCAAAACATCAATAAAACTCCTGCAGGACTGATTTTGTTTTACTACTTCAAGTGACGGTTTTATGGAAGTTTGTATGTTCAGTGCTATTCTTTCGAGTCTTTCCTCTACTTTTTTATTCATTTAACCATAAAAGGAAGAAACGTTTTACCTAAAGACACAGGTCGTACCTCGCAGCAAACAAACTCCATCTCGGTGATTAAAACCAAAGAGTTAATGTTGTATAGGGAAAAATTCAGTGTTTTTAGAACCATGCAAAACACGTAAGTGCACTCTGCGGACAGAACGTAGAACTTTTGAATATTAATACCGATGATACATGCAGTAACCGTTAGGCTGAAAGGTTAATTAATATAAGCAGAGCAATATTACAGCGTGCAACAATTATTTTCTTATTTTGCTGTAATTAAAACTTTTCTGAAAAGCTTTCTCTAGCTTCAAAGAAAAAAAATCGGCCGCTGACTGAAGTTACTGTCTTAAAATGTGTGACATTCTAGTTGCGCGCACTGACATACTTTCATGGTGCAGCGATTTTGCACGGAGGAAACCAGATTAGTATTCACAGGTTTTGGTGTAACAACCGCTCCATATTCTTGTAATTGTACTGGTGGTTATATAAAGCACACAAGTTGCCATGTTGTGAGGTCAATTTATTGGTAGGTTTAATATTGAAATAGCAAATTATATGTAGTACTGAAATGTCAAACAATCGAAAATTGTTAAAAGCGTGAATAATAAATGGACAAAACTGCACGTCGACGAGCAGGAACCCCATAATTGAAAAGAGGATAGGTGGTTCCTGTATGAAATGTGGACGTAAGGAAAACTGTATACAGAGTTTTACCCGGAACACATGAAATTTAAGACGCCACTTGAAAGACATGGGTGTACGTATATGGGAAGATATAGTACATTTTTTTTCCTTGCCCTGAACACAGCTGGTGTCACGGGATGTCTCGGCGGAAGCGATAAAGCTGCCGTGGTGGGTAGCACAATAGAAGAAAGACCCTGTATCATTACATTGGATCCTTCAGCACCAGGAGTTACGCTGTGTATATTTATGTGACTCAAACTATGGATTACTGACAGACTTTTGTGAAAACGGTAATGAACCTTTGGGTTGTGTGATTTCAGGCTTTCGCATCGATATAAGTGAGATCTGCGCTCTTCTGGGTTGTTACGCAGCGTAGTGTGGTAATTTCAGACGGACGTTCCGGGAAAACATATCGGTCCCATTTTCTAGGGTCAATAAGTTCAAGAAGAAATTCTTCTAGGACTTCTTGTCCCTTGAATATGTGACCGATAGGTTGCCCCGAAAGGCCTGAACGTAATTACCACTCTACGCTGCGTAAAATCCCGGAAGAGCGCCGATCTCAACCTTTGGATTTCTCGAAAAGAGGGGAATACCTTGATTGACTGGGTGACTGTTGCATATTCTGCAAGACGTCTGCGTCAAGTTATTTCATATTTTACGAAATAAATTATTTGCAGAGATCGGGGACCAAAACCGAAAACATTTAAATAATAAGCCTTTATCGCACCTGCTGCGCCATCCTGTGGTTACAATGCTAGGGTTCGAGTTGATTCCAGCAGCTGTTACTAATACGTATACAGAAAACGACATGGAAATGTGTGACTATGACATAAACTAGCAGAATGTACTGAGGACGGCCTAGACACAAATCTCGAAGTTTATTATATATTACATTTTTTTTATTTGGCACAACAGCCCCCCAGTGGGCCAGGGCCTCCTCATTTACGAGCTTTCTAGATCACACACAGCGAAGCAACTCAGTCGGTAGGACTACTCTGGAAGAATGATTAGCTCGACGCAGAGACCTCTACCTGACAATACAAAACTCGCAGACAGACATCCATGCCTCCGGTGAGATTTGAAACCACAATCTCAGCAGGCAAGCAGCCGCAAACCTAGGCCTTAGACCTCGCGGCCAGTGGGACCGGAATAAGGTAAAGCAATCCCAAAACAAACCTGGACAGGCCCTGAGGGTTCCAGGAGGTTGAGACACCAAGATTTCAAGACAATGGTGGTAGGGTTGTCAGCCCTTCGCACCGGCCGCCTTCACCCCCCCCCCCCAGGAAATATTCCTGGTATGTATGTCTGTCAGTCAACCCCAAGGTCAGGGATTATGCCATTAAAAAATTCCCATGACACCATCGGGAATCGAACCCGCAACCTTCCGGTTTGTAGCGCAGTACCTCAACAAACTGTGTCCCATATGTTACACATACTATATTTATTTATTCAAATGGTCAGTATATGGACAGAGTCATTCACCTATTCGACCTCTTGCGTCCCAGAATCTTTGGCTTTCAGATGTTGCAGATGAAGCACAACACCTGAACAAACGGTGCTGGTCCATCTGTTGTCGTTGATCACAGAGCGTGCAGTAAAGCTGGGGAAATAATCCTATGTGATACAGGTGTTTCGCAAGAAAATCACGTCCAGTAAGTACACGACAGTTTGCAACGCCCCTGGTGCGCGACATGACTTACTTCCACGCGATGTTAACCAGGTAACGTCTTGTACGGCGAAAAAGTCTATGCATTTTGGTATATGGCCTTCCAGATAGAATTAAATATATTTTACACATTACATATATATATATATATATATATATATATGAGTGTTTAGCACTACTGATTCATATTACGGGATCCTTGGCTTCAGTTCCGCGAGTGACAGTCGAATGTACTGATTTGAATATGCTGTCTCATGATTTTCATAAGTTTTTCCTGATAAATGTCAAGATTTTGTCATAAATCAGGAAATGATCGTGTTCCTCCATATCACTTTTATTTCATTCTTCGCTAAAGGACATATTATTCTCCTCTACAGCCCATGGGATCTGAGATTTTTTTCTCTCCCTCTCTTATTCACGATACCACCCCGTCTTTGGAGACTAACTAGGTATTTTATTTTGACGTAAACTACTACGTTGTCTGTTTGCTGCAGGCGTCGCCCAACGGTTCAGCCTGCTTTATTCTGGCTCCTCATTCATGAGGTTTCGAAGTTACACACAACGACGCACCACAGTCCGTAAGACTTCCTTGGACGAGGGGCCAGCTCGTCACAGAGACCTCTACCTGACAACACACACAACACTCACAACAGACAGACGTCCATGCTCCCGGTGGGATTCGAACCCACGATCCCAGCAGGCGAGCGGCCGTAGACCTACGCCTTAGACCGCGCGGCCACTGGGACCGGCATCTGAGATAATTTCGGCAAAGATATGTAAGCCGTCAGTAATAAAGACAAAGGACACTGCTGAACATGATTGTGGCCAAATGCATTCGTCATTTTCACAGAACTGTAAAGAGATGCAAACCTACGTCAGTGTTTTGATAACTTCTGAAGGAGGGCTGTGCCTGTCACCATCTGTGTGTCGTGTACAGGTTACCAAGTAGGTCTCTTATCAGGCACAGGACAGTGGGCAAAATAATGGCGGTTTAATTTACCGACTGTTGTTCCCAGAGTTTAGTAATTTGATTTGTGAAACGTCTCTTCGCATGCGGTTCTTTTTCCAACATGAAAGTTTTTCTGCGGAAAAAATTAGACGTGTAATTTGCTTGTTAATTATTGCTGTTGACCCTTGAAACATCTTTAAAATATCCATTAAAGAAACAATCTTATTAATTTTTAAGATACGCTCCGAAGTGTATAGATTCTTGAATCATAAGGAATGATATTTTAAGTTAAGGTATAATAAACCTCGTGGAATATCTTAGATTGCGTGCCTTCGAAATATGCTTGGGATATTACGTTTAAAGACCAAAGGCATGGCAGATTATATTCTGCTAGTTTTTTTATTCACAAATCTGTAATGAATGATGGACTGGTACATTATAAAGTAATTCCTTTCCTTCTGAAGAAAAATAATTGCATGGGGCACGTGAATCGCCCCCCCCCCCTTTATCTCAAGTAAATGTGTATTATTAAATCATAACCCTTCGGGCATAGGATTTGGCTTACCGACACAGAGCTCTGTTATGAGGAATGCATCTACGAGCAATTAAATACATATGTGTGTATAGAAGCATGAACACAGATGTAATCCATCATCATCATCACCATAATCACTGTCAAGATTCAAATCGAGAATTGCGTTTAGATAACATTCCGATCCAATTTCAGGTCTTCCGCTTCTCGGGCGACAGAACTTTTTAATTCAACATTTATGAATGTGTTTATCAATTTTATTTTTTGTTTACTAATCTGCTGATTATTTCACGCCAGTCTTACAGCTCACATTAAATACGAGAATATTATTGTCTCCGACAACGCTCGTCACTTCTTCACTTAGACCGTACTGCGTGATGGCAGGCAAAGCAGCGCTCACCGCTATTCCGATTCTCCTTGAGTCGAAGTCCACAAGTTTTGAGTGTGTAATGTATTTAATATGACTATTCAATTTATTTTAGATTATTTAAACAAGGTGCTGGAACTGGAATGTTTTCCTTTGGCTAGCAGACTTTCATCACACTTAACAGATGTGTTGTTCATTGGACGACAAAGCTGTATAATTTAAGCGTGCTGACGGGAAATGTGTAACGGTAGTTGCCGGGTTATGAAGCAACGTTCCTGTAGCATCGAGTGACACGTTGTTAAGTGAAAAACAAACTGGGAATAAAAGTATAATTTGTCATGGCCTAATTTGAGGCTTTGTGTTAACGTTTCCATGACTCAAGAACAAATGAAAACTCTTAATAAAGACTTCCGGATTGTGGGCCGAGATTTGAACTGGGGGGCCTCCAATTGCGATGTGGAGTCGCTAACAAGTGGACCGCGAAGTTCACTCTTGTGCTGACTGAGCTGTATCATAGTCTGCATAGCGTTTCAAATGCGTTTCTCTGAGGTTATTCTGTTAAGTTCTTGCTTAAAATGGGTTACCTTATTACTTAAACTGATTTTATGTGCAATGCACTTTAGGCGAATGAAATGTAATTGCTTCAACTTCATAACTTGCCAGCATGTGGCAGTAGTGATGCACTACAAGTTGGGAGATGTTCTGTGGCATAGGCGGCCAGAATCTGGACTCTGCGATCTACCCTGACAGAAAATCTTTCTCAGTCTACCATAATACATAATGTATTAACATTAGGGAAACTAGGCAAAGAAATTTAAGACAGTATTATAACATCAAGCACATAAAAGTACAGTTGTTTCATTTAACAAAAATAGATCATATCAAACTAAAATAATTTACCACAATAAAAAGTGTTTTTCATTAACCTTCCTATTGCGGAGTTGATACCTGACACTGGATATTTTGCGACAATTTAGTGAAAGAGGTTTTGTAATTAATTCAAGACATTAGACCAACAAAACGCACAAACCTGTCCCCTAGAAATTTATGTCACAATATAGCATTGAATATTCCTACATGTTACGACCCACAAGGGGCCATCATGTCGTGAATTTGTTGTTGATAATGCAAGGACTGAATAATATAAGATTCATAATTACTTAAGCACAAGTGTAAGCAGTACTGTAAATGGTCATCGGTCAGAGGGTTTCGGCAACTTGATTTAATTTTATTAATCTGGGGAGAAGGTTTCTTCATAAAAAAAAACTCCGTGGCCTTAGTCCTCACGCGAACTATACCGACAGAGCGGCCGCCGCCGGTCGGCGAAGTTAGTGCCAACTTTTGCGGATAGAGGGGTGTCACGTGGTCAGCGCAACGGGTCCCCAC
>Ga0136643_10012937_pt1 | contig 12455 bp, 10 predicted proteins | sample TergutLab28metaG_FD_96883 | JGI IMG/M metagenome (GOLD analysis project Ga0136643, IMG submission 96883) | Labiotermes labralis P1 segment gut microbial communities from Petit-Saut dam, French Guiana - Lab288 P1 (version 3) (version 3) | ecosystem: Host-associated > Arthropoda: Insects >...
CACCCCATTGTTAAAACTTTGCAGTTTTTATAATTTAGGGAAAAATATTTACTAAGGAATAAAAAGGGAAATTTTTTTTTGGGCCCCCCTGGTTTCCCCCCCCCCCCCTGCAGCTTGATAGTTTCAGTTTTAAAATGGGTGTCTGACTTTGTTTTAATGTATATAAAATAAACAATCACAGATAGTCAGCAAGGATTGGGTGGTGGGGGATAATAATTCCTCACTAAAAAAACTAATGTGTTGCAGGATATTATACAGGATCTCAGGCTGGCTTTTGTGAACATGGTAATGAACCTTCTGATTCCATGGAAACCAGCTGAGTGAGTTGCCATAAAGCATTCTTTGTGTTAGGAGGCAGACCCCAGGGTTTATTCTTAAGGATTGGAACTCACTTGCTTCACAGTGTCAGTTACTATATTAGCCCAAATAAAAGACAAATTTCTTTGTTCTTAATTCTCAGGAGAGTGGGGTTACCTTGTAATCTTGCCCAAACCTAAACGTGTTTTGTAAAAGTATGTTCCTGAAGATCAAAGATTGTGAAGGAGTAATCTCATACATTCCAGTACATACAGTGTTTAGACTGTGATTGCAGTTATCTGTTACGTTTGCAGACTATCAAAATCGGGGTCTACAGAGCAGGTAGCGCTACTGCAGAATGCTGTCGAACGAAAAGTTCCAGTTATGATTGAGTTTCTCAATAATGATTATGATGATGTATCCGCAGCAGTTCTGGAGTTTGCCAAAGAGTATATCCATGTGAGTACTGATTGAAGTTTTCAGTGTTTTTGCTATGAAGGTATTCTGAATTTTTGGTTTCCTGTTTGATAGGATTGCCACCTAGAACACCTGCAGCAGGTGCCACAGATTGATATTTTACCCCCTCTGTCTGTCTGTGGCATCAGAATGCATGTATTTAATGATATGATTCTGACTAAATGCTTCATTTTTCTACATTTTCTTTTCATTTCAAATGTGCAGTTGGTGGGATGATACTTAGCCATATCAGTTGCAGTTTACAAGGTACAGTTTCTGCATTCTCATATTATTCACCTTCATGAAGTGTAATTTTAATTTTTGGAGATAGTCTTTATCACTATCAGCCTTGAAACAATTTGGTGTCATTTTAATATTTTCTTGGGAAACTAATTTTATTCATAACTAATTAGTAACTGAGCAGTGTAATTAAGCAGTATGTAGGAGTTGGCGTTTTCTGAATGGACTTGCACTGAATGTTGCCATTGAGCAGATTAAAATTTCTGTAATATGGGACACTTAAAATGGACAAACTGCTGATGATAGACTGCAACAGTGTACAGTATATTAAGATACCGACAGCAAACCTGTAGCATTCTGCATTATGTGAGACTAGAACTGTGATGGATTTGTCATCTGGTGGAAATGGACTGCTCTATTGAAATTAATTTGACATTTTTGGGAATGGGGTATATATATTGTTGGGGTTTGGTTTGGTGAGAGAGTACTGGGAGAGTACATTGAGAGAGGTGAGAATAATAAATTTAGAGAGTACACATCAAAACTTCCTTTATGGAACTTGTAACTTAACTACAGTGTAACTTCTTTTTTAAATTGCATGTTATTTTTTATGGTATTTATTCCATGCACTGATAATGATAAATCTGTAATATTTACACAACAAATGCACATTCTTTGTATGTACACAGTTACATTACATTAAGACAATTAAGACTTTTATATGTGCTGATTGTCAGGGAGTATCTAGCTAAATCAAATGAACTTGCGGGAAAAAAGTTGTTAATTCCTGATGTCTTATACAGCATGTAAAAGCATTGAGCAGCAAGATGTAGGTTGCTACATGTAGAACAGCGGTATGTAAGAGCATACAGATCAATGATACACAGTGTTTCAGGGCAGCTTGCATGTACGATGAAAGCTGGCATGGTATATCAGCCTAACAGTGAATTGGAATTGTCATCAGATGGGAAAAAAAATTGCTGTGATGATTATTATTCTGAATTGCAGTGAATTGTATTGAATGGTAGAAAATATGAATTATGGTGTGACACTGTTCGGAATGGGTTATGACAATTAGTGTGTAGGAGGTTGGCAGAAATGAAAAATATTTTTGTGTGAGTGAGTAGAACATTGTCACATATAGTTGTGTACCAAGGGTTAGGTTAGGTTTGGTGTGTTGAGTGTTACGCGCTGTGTACTTTGGTTGATGAATTGAATCGGGGCTATTAAAACAAAGTTGGAATGTTGTTGGCAGATGCTGAAGGGGAAGGTGATGCAGACAGAGGAACAGCTGGGGTATGCACACTCTCTCCTGCTTACAGTTGTGCACAAAATGAAATATGATGAATCATATCGCTTTGAGCAGGAGGGTGAAGATGAGGCTACATTCCAAGAGTTCAGGTGAAAATGTCAATCATATCATTTTTAAGTTTATTTTTGACTTGCAATTGGAAGAGTGGAGTAGAATTATGGTTGCCAATATTTGAGAGAAATTAGTTTCTTGCATGGGGCAAGTTAATTTTGATGGTTGGGGTTGTACATTTCCTGTATAAAAGCTGCCTTTATTCAGTTCCTTCTGAACACACACTCCTCCAGTGCTGCAGTTTCATTTTTAGCACAATAATTTTTGCATGAACTTCCAAGGAAGTGTTCTCCTGTTCTGAATAAATTCACAGTTTGAAATTATTGCTTATCAACATTTGTTTGTGTTAAAACAGAAAATTTGAGTACAGGGCTGGCACCTTTTCTGTGACAAGAACACTGATCCTGCCCCTGAAACTGTGTGTTACAATTTTTGTTTTAAATTTGTAAGAATGATGGTCAGAGTGTAAATAGCGAATGGTTACAAATCAGACAGACAGCTGTTAGTTGAGTTAAATAATATAGAAGATTGTGTCTGCTAATGCCATGTTTTTTGCATTATATAACCTTTCTGTCTGATCTTGCAAACAGTATTTAGTAACTGATATCTCAATTTGCCACCATATTTACCAACATCATAACATCTGTCCAAGTCCTTTGGGGCAGATGTGTTTACCTTTATCATCACATTTTATGAGCGTGTACTCCTTAATATCTGTGTGACACTTTGTAAACTCTGATGTATTCCATATGTGTATGTGTATACCATCCTTCTGATCTTATAGAAATTAAGCATTTTTTGTCACATGTGTGGTGTTAAATTGTCCCTCATGTAATTTACATGAGACACCATTAATATAGAGCATCATGAATACTAGTAAAAGTAAACAGTAAAGTTCACTCTATAACCTGCCATTCTTTAACCTTGGCATGAAGTGGGGGGTGGGTGGTTAACATCACTACCTGACTGCTTTACCGCTGGGAATGAACCGGTACCCATTGTGTAGGATGTTGGTTGGGCTTCTGGGCTGGTCTCGAGTGTGGAAAATCACGTCCTCACTGGGATGCAATCCCCTGAGCATCAAGCTGTTAGCAAGTTGAATGTTACAAAGTTATGTTTGCACATGTTATCAGTTTTGATGGTGTAATCTAATGAACATGTATGGACTTACATATGCAGTGATTTTTATAACAGGTACATTTTTGTTCATTTGTGTATTCATTATTTTGTTTTATGTTAAAGTGAGCATTCATTTCAATGCTTTCCAGTTCTTTCTGAGTAATATGTGTGCTAAGCAAGGAATCTTACATTTCCCCGTTTTGTGGTATGCAGTTCCTTCTAATGCATTTATAAATTTGTAAGCTGTGTATCTTTTCCTTGCTATATTATCAATAATGCTAGTGCTGTATATTGCAGAGAACAGTAGTTCTGTTTTCTCACTCTCAGAGTTGTGTCTGATGGCATAATGTCCTTTCAGTTTTGAATGTGACATTTGCATGTTAACTTGTGTTTTATGGTGATATAATTAAGACCTATGCTGTCTGTAGCATAGTCACTGCTGTATTCTTAGTTACTTTATAGATATCTTAAAAATATTTGGAAATGTGTGGCATGTTTGGGAAGTGATAGGTGATGCTAATGTCCAGTATTAGTTTAATTTTTGGTACTCATTAGGGATGTCTTGTAGGGCAGTTACATTTGAATTTTGTCCCTCCGTTCTCTGACATGTGCTCGCCATTCAATAAATGCTGACAGTAGCAGATAGCATATCCTTTACTGATGCCCCATGGAAATGTACAGATAGTTGCTTGTCTCTCTCCTTTGGCACTTCGGCCTGTATGTGGGTCATGGCTTCCCCAATTTTCTTCCTCCATTGCTGTCTGTTTTTTGCCGCCGACCTCCAGTTTCATGTGTGGAGCAGGGAGACTGCATCCTTCTGTACTCCATTACTTCCCACCTAATATGTGGTTTTCCTACTGGTTGCGGTAGTCTTCTGTACTTATTCTGTCATCAGCCTGCTTGAGTCTCTTTATCTGGACATATGTTGAAAGGTGTATGTTGTCATAACTCTCATATGACCGTTCATTGTATCTGATTGTCCACACTCCTTTTCAACAGGTAGGTCCAAATATCTTTTGAAGGATTTTCCATTCAAAGGAATAAATTTTGTAATAGTTGGATATGTCAACTCAAAAATTGCAGGTTTTCTCAGTTGCCATGAATTGTCACAGGGAAAGTAAAAACAAAATTGATCAGGCCTTTGGCTGGGACATTCCATGTGTAGCAGTTGCAGAATTTATTAGTGAGGTATATATCTTTTTTTATATTGTATCTTTATTATAATTTTTTTTGTACTGTAATTATTGTACATAATTTATTTTTTACCCTAAACAGGGCTTAGGTCTTCACAGGTTATCTTTCTCACCACCTTTTTAACCCGTACGTGTAACTGTCTTGTTGATTTCCACTTGTCTTGTGGAGTTTTCAGTAGACAGGTGTTGCTTATCTGGTGAAGTTTAATATGTTAGACTACCCCCTTGACAGCCTTCAGTTTTCAGCAAATTGCCTGTACAGAACATTTAGATATGATAACAAATCCAACATGGTTTCATTACCATTTCTAATTAGCTCAGTGCAGTGTCGTAGATTATTTGAAATTGATTGTGGAATGTGTTAACATTTGTGATTATAAGGTCACCACCAGTTTTTCAGATGATGAATTACAAAAAAGAATTCTGATCTTATATTCGGGGGAAGTTTTGCATTTCAGTGCCACCAGCGAAGTGGGTGGTGGTAGTGCGAAATTGCTAATCATTGCTGTAAACTGTTGGTATATTTTTTCCTTATTGTATTTTTCAGAAAGCAGTTGAAGGTGTTGTTTGACAATTTGGCAGGAGTGAATAAAGATTTGGTGATTGAGTATGTAAGGAAGTTTACAACTAACACTCTGAGTGAATGGAGAACTGCCTCATTCCAAGATGTGGAGATCGCAATATATTTGCTATACCTGATGGGTGAAGCTATTCCAGCATCTGGTGGCAACCATTTCACTGGTGATGAGGTATTTGAAGTAAAGTGTCTTATTTTTAAGGAAAGACTTATGAAATGCCTGTGTCTGTAATATGAAGGGTTTTATAATCTTCAAACCACAGGGTTGGTGTTTAAATTTTAACACATAGTTCATGGAAAATGTATTATTTTTAACAGGGAAAGACAAAATTGTTAAGTTAATTTCATTTTGTGGAAAACAAAGTGGAGATTATGCAGCATGTTTTAAAAATGTAGTACATTTCCTTGTTGCCTCAGTATATAAAATGAATTTGTAGGAGTGTTTTTCTAACTTTAATTTGCATATGCAAAAGTAGATCATTTAAAGGATAATGCATTGACCCCTGGGCAGGGTGGTACATATAGAATAGAAGGCTGATGCATTGTGTCCACTAAGTGAAAAGCTGGATAATGTAATGCTGATGGCTGTATTCATGTCAGACTAGTTCACGTATGGTGCTCATATTATGTGACAGGTATAAAAAATTAAACTTATAACTCTCTTGCAATTTTGTTTATATAACTATGTTGCAGTTACAAGTCCTTTTGTGTATACATGAAACATTCAGTAACAATAACACCAGAAAATGTGATGTGTCATGCACATGTCCATCCACTGTGGCGAGTAGAGACTCTTCTGGGCATTGTAACAAACAGTCTTAAATGTTTTCCACAGACCTGTCACTTACCAGTGAGTGCTACTGATAATTAACTCTTTCTGATCCATAGAAAATTTTATGTACTGAAGTACTGTTGATTTATCAGCACATACGTATTAGAAATTTGTGAAAAGAGTCATTCTAGGCCATGTAAGAATGTGACAATGGGTAGTGTTTCACATTGACTATGCATTGTGTATATGACAGACATAGCCTTTTGCTTCAACCATCTACATTCAGTTGGTGCAAGCTGAGGATACTGAATATAGATTATTATCCACAACTAGTTGATTTGAATTCATATATTGACAAACTCATTGTCAAAAAGACATTTTTGTACTGTCTTTCCTTTACCCAATATTGCTAGGGTGATCATATGGAGGTGGAAGAGGTGGATGGCGGGAGATAAGAAATGCATGCAAATATTTGGTTGCACAATTGTCATGGAAGAAACTGCTGTACAGAGTGAGGTTCAAGTGGGAGGATAGCAAGGAGGTAGGTTGGGGGGTGATGGGTGGGGGAATGTGGAATGAGGTCTAGTGGTTGTCTTTTGTGAACATTGTAATCATTTCTTGGATTCCACGAAAGCCAGGAATGTCTTAGTCAACTGCTTGATTAATTGTTCAGATAAGATCTTACGCCATGGAGTTTCCTTCCCATCTGTGTGTGGTTGTTCCAAGTTGCTTTTATCCTGAAACTTTTCCAAATAATATTACATGTTTAACTTATTTTTTACCATTTATTCTACATTTAATAGCCATCTTACATTTCTTACTTTAATTGCCCAAACAATATTATTAGGAGATCAGATTTGTCATCCCCTCATTATATAATCTTACTGCATTTTGATGAATATGAGACTCCTAGGGAAAGAAATTATACAAATTGAATATCTTGTTCTCGTTTTGAAAATGTATCTGTGTTTGGATTATCCTCAGAAATGAGAACTGTAATGTTTCAGACTAAAGTGTCGGCCATGCAGGCAATGATGCGTGTGTTGGTTACCTGTGATGTGAGTCACCACCCACACCCAGCTGTCGCTCTGCAGTATGTGGAGACTGTTGTACGTTATGAGAAGTTCTTTACCACAGAACCAGAGCACATTCCTAGTGTTTTAACAGCCTTCCTTGATCAACGTGGCATGAGGAACAGTAGTCCACTTGTGCGTAGCCGCTGCGCTTATTTATTTTCACGTTTTGTCAAGTGCCTCAGGCAAGTATTGGAAATCAACTCCTGTAGCAGTTCATTTCTGTTAAATTAGGCTATAAATGATACTGTCAGTGAGTGTGAAGTGAAAGAGAATGTCAGTTGCTGGACATATAGCAGAGAATTATTGAGGGGGGAATTTGTTAAATAATAAATTCTTATTTCCAGATTTTTGTGCTGGTCCTTACTGGGGACAAATGTCTTTCTGTACCCACCCAACAAAATAGAGATGGTGGTGCTTTATTAGCTTTATTTCTTATTACAACAATTTTATTTCCTGTCAGAAGGGAAACAGTTCATGTAAGGCAAAGAATAGTATAGAGCTTGGAACATGGGCATATGGAAGGAGAGAAATTCTCAAAAGAAATATTATCTCTTTAATTCACAGTGCTATGACTCTGAAGTAATTTTCAATTATCCAGTTTTTATCATGGTTGTGTTGCTGATGCTGTAACGTCTTGAACATAGTACTGGCACTGCAGTGAACTGGAGAACATGATTTTCAGTGCAATCATTCCATTGTGCATAATTCAAAATTCCCCATGCACATGGAGTACAGTTGTCACTGTTTATCACTGGTACTTTAATGACATTGTGAAAGTACATGTAAATTGGTATTGTTTCAGGAAGTTCTTGTACATATTTGAAAGAAACTCTGAAAGGGTTGCCATAGCAGTTATAGTTCTCAGTTGTGCAATTTAGGCATTCAGAATGTGATTGAACTTAAGTATGTAACATTCTTACATGTTACAACTGAGACGGTGTCAGACCTTGGTGTTTGTCTTGCAAAGCCTGTAAGTTCATATCCTGTCTGGTTGAGGTAATTGCAGCAGTAACCCTGCTCACTACAGAAGGAACAACAGGTTTGAATATTTGTGTCGTGGATGTAGTCGGGGACCTAGTTTTGTGATGCTGTCGTCCATGATAACATACATGAATTTAGCATATAGCTTTAAGGTAAGGGGTGGTTCTTGTGATTTAATAAACAATTTGTGATTGATTGGCAATAGAGCACATTTGTGAAATTTGATACTTTTTTGATTGGTATGTGTAAACTAATTATACAATCCAGTATTGACATTGCCAGGACATGGTGATTGTAGCTACATCTGTAATCCCTCTCTATTTTATTTTGCATATTCTGTGAGCTCTCAGTGGCAGTAGCTGGCCCCATAGCTCATGCTGACTGGTTTGTTTGTATGTTTGTTTGTTCTTTTATTTGTTGCTTGTGAAATTGAAAGGGTGCGCCAGCTATTGAAAATAATGGAAACCACTTTTGGGCAATAATTTCAAATTACTTGTTTTGTTTCAAGGGGTTTAATTGTTACTATCGTTATTAAAGTATCAAAGTCACGTATTCTCTAACTCGCAGTGACTGAAATAGTACTTTTAGGTTATCAGATAAATTAATGAGATTTTACTCTTGTAGAATTTAAGATGTGACACCTTTTTTGGGTTCAAGAGGGAGGTTTGTGTGATTTTAAGAGGTCAGGTACTAAAATAGAAGCACAGTATATCCAATGAAGGCTAAAGTATTGGTGACTTACTGGTCCAGAACACAGTGAGACCTCTGTCCTACACTCACATGTATTGTTTTCACACCATTATCTTTCATTCCTTCTGATCCCAAACATTTCCTATTAAACAGCGTATAATTATATTGGATTCATTATTTTCTGCAGGGTTATTATACTGCATTGGTCATTCAGAATTGTTGGTCCTGGTCCGCAGTATTCCCAAAATGATTGTTTTCTGAGAAAAACAAAATAGTGAAAGTAATGTGATGATTTTGGAACACACTGTAGTGGTAGCCAAGCCTACTGGTAATTAACATTACAGATGTAACATGGAGTGGCAGGGGTGAGGAGAAGACACAGACAATTGTGTTGGCCGTGCTCATAAACGTAATTTCATTTATACGTATAAGAAAAGTGTAGTGTTCCCCATGCTGATTTTTATGACACTTGTGAATGCCCAACGGCATTATATTCATATCCCTTGCTCCAGATTTCGCCTAAAGCAGGTGATATGTAGAAAATATGGATGTAAATTCATTTACACCCCTTGGCTTTCACTGTGCCAGATTGCACATCAGTCACACCTGCTGACAACTTTTTATAAAGAACTCCTTTACCAAATTTCATCAAAGTCTGGCAGATCATTTAATCACTGTTAGTAGGTCACAGTTGGATGGATGTGGCTGCCACATGAAGTTTTTTTTTTTTTACTTCATAAAGAACACCTAAGAAGTTACTTGTACAGAGACACTGTCTGTTATTTTTACAGTCCTAAGTGGAGTGTATAATTTTCATTTTTTGTTTTCTCATGTTTCTGACATATTTAATGCATTCTTGCAACTGTTTTTCCCCCACACTTATTGCTCCTTTCCCATGGTTGTTTCAGAAATGGTGGATAGATATGTCACTATTTCTGCTGAGACCCTTGTTTCAGCCTGGAATGCAACATTAATGTTTCCCCTAATTTATAGTTGTTCTATAAGTAATAACACCTCTATGTAGTGTCAATTACGTTTTCCATTTGCGCTTTTCTTTAGACTAGTAAAAGTGACCCCACGTTGCATTGGCTGAATGGTTAAAAGCAAAATGTGACTCATATTACTAATTTAATGATCACTGTATGAAGTGCATTGGACTTGAAGCATTAATAATTATGTGCCATGCGGTTTACTGATTGTATAAAATTGTTTCCAGGACACTGATACAGCCATATATTAAGGAAGTTCTAGGTCCTCTGCAGTATCTACTGGTTCTGATTCCCCCAGAAAATGGCTCAAGTCTCATTAGTGAAGATGACCAGCTGTATTTGTATGAGGCTGCAGCAGTGATGATAGTGTCAGGGGCGTTTGGTGCTCAGGTACGTGATGCTTCTGTTTTAGCTCTTTAGCTCTGAATTATTGCAATTACGAAGTAGATAGCTGGAAGCTGCTACCATTGCCCCTGTCTGTTTAAAGCCTGTTTAATGTTTTGTTTTGATTACATGTGCCCTTAATACTCATGTTAACACTGTAGTGCGTTCTGCAGATTACCACTACCAAAATGTGGTACTTTTCCCAAAAGAAAGGTGAAGAAATATAAAATATGGCCTTGAAGTTCAGGGACCATTAAAGTCTTACACAGCACAATGAATTTTGTGTTTCTAGGGGGAATGGTGTTCTCTCTGTTGCTCACTATTAGCTGCATGTGTTTGTAAAGGGTGTTGCAGAGAGTCGAATAAAAACACACCAGTGATACAGCAAATGCTGAAAAGTTGCCTCCTCTCATAATGCACTTAGTATAACAGTGGGACTCATTTACTATTTGGTGTTTGTTGAAATCTCACAGCATGTACTTATCGCATACAAACACCAATTTTTTTGTCATTAAATATATCTTCTGCAGTTGTTTTCTTCATCATCTGGTGTAGCACTGGTGAGTTCTTATTAGACTTTCTGAAGGTTCTTATCACAGTGAATATTTTCTCGCAGCCTTTACCAACTGTTAAATCTCCCGAGACTGGGTGTGTGGCCAAATGATAGCGAGACATGGGATGGACAGTTTCTGTTCAAGCAAGGAAAAAACACCCTGTATGTTCTCATGTGTAGTCATGGACATCAACATTATATGTGTAAACTTTGTGCACCATTGTAGTCCATCATTTTGCACACTTTAGTGCAAGTTTACAGTTCGTGAACGAAGAATGTTTTCGGTGATTATAAAGAGGTTCAATCTGATTTGGTAAATGTGTGTGATCTGCTGGTGTGTTATAATTAGCATTTTGGGTTATTTTAAAATTGGGTTGTTTTCAAAGCAAATAAAAGGATGTTTGATGTTTTGTGTTTTCAGCAAAAGGGTATGCTTATGTCCAACTTGTTGATTCCTGTGATGGACAAGTTCAAGTCTGCGATGTCACAGTTGCTAGTGGAAGTGGATGAAAAACAGCAGGAGCTGTTGGCTCAATACCTGTGCCATGCTATGGCTGTGACTAGCCGTGCCAGCAAGGCTTTCACAAACCATCAGACAATGAAGTCTTGTTGTTGTGTGCCTGTATTTGTTGAGGCCACAAAAGTTTTCCTTCGTTGCTTGCAGGTAATGTAACTAACCACACATCTGTATCATGTAAACCGATCATGGCCCATGAGATTTTTTCAACACATTCAATTTGCGCTGCCCCACCAGAAGTGAGGACAGTTTGTTTGATTGATCTGGTGCACTTTGCATGCACATTTAAATTTAATAAATGGTATTTAAGCAGTAATGAGCTTTGTGGATACTGCATGGGAACAGCGAGCAGAGTGAGAGGAGTACGGAGTGGTAAGCTGTACCATTGCCTTTGATCTCCAAGACAGCGTAACAGTGCACAGATGATGCAAAACATCACGACACCATCACAGGTCATCTAACATCCATCATGACTGGAAGCAGCTGCTACTGCTGGACAGTATTAGTATGCTTTATCTCTTACAGTTTTGTTGTCTGTTTCATGTGTCAGGATGGGCAGTTTCACATGTGTTAAGTTAAATGATATATATACCACTCTGGTGTGCTACGAAGTCTTAATTTACTGTAACATTAAGAATAACATGATCAGTAGTCCCTTGAGATGCAGTAGCTACTGCACCAAAACATACCTACACATCTCTGTTAGATGTGCCAGAAACAGCCTTAACAGTTGTAATGTAGTCTCAAACCTTGTTCTCAGCAGTTTTCTTCTACTGCTAAGTGCAGAAACAAGACTGTTACACTTTTAGCTTGATAGTTGTCTCCACCATACTGCAGTGTATTATTGCATAGTTCATCATAGAGGTTTTCATGTGGGTGATTCTGATCTTCTGGAATGTGACACTGCATTGCTGGGTGAGTGTTTCCTGATGTCTGCAAGTAGTGGGTGCCCTTCATATTCAAGGGTGTAAGGCCGATGGACCAAACCTTTGAAGATGAATGCAACGCATTCCTTTGAGACATTGGGAACCATTTACTTAGTGACACAGTGTCACATCCTACAAGGCCAGAATCCTCAATTACATTGCTGTGAAAACCTCAAAACTTCCAGGTTTCCTCTTTTTTTTCAGATTAGAAAATAGGTTTGGGGGGGGGGGGGTGAGGGGCGTGGAGATATCTTTGAGGACGGTTATTATACTGGCCAACCGGACAAGGTATGGATGTGTTCTCTTTTTTTGTTATTTACTA
>Ga0136643_10012938_pt1 | contig 12455 bp, 13 predicted proteins | sample TergutLab28metaG_FD_96883 | JGI IMG/M metagenome (GOLD analysis project Ga0136643, IMG submission 96883) | Labiotermes labralis P1 segment gut microbial communities from Petit-Saut dam, French Guiana - Lab288 P1 (version 3) (version 3) | ecosystem: Host-associated > Arthropoda: Insects >...
AGGGGTGTCACGTGGTCAGCGCAACGGGTCCCCACAGCCGTTAATCTCTGTTTTCTAGACCTGGAGCCGCTACGTTTTTCATTCAAGTAGCTCCTCAATTGACCTCACGAGGCTCACGAGGCTCACGAGGCTGAGTGGACCCCATTCCAGACCCACTACTACTCAGAAAATCTGGTAGCGCCGGGGATCGAAACCGGGACCTCTGTATCTGTAGCCAGAAACTCTGATCACTAGACCACAGAGGCGGTTTATTGCCAAAACGCATCATAATTCGGAAACGTAAATTTCCACTCTTTAGAGTAATGGTTCACTCTGAAGAGTCCAGATCTCGCAGGCCGCATGAGAAGCATGCAAACAGCTTGGATACTCACAGATATTTCACCTTTTACCCTTTTAAGACTGGCCATGTAAGTGGCACACGAAGCTTTATGCCCTTCCTTTCACAGATCACGCTCGCACTGTGGTTCAAAGGAAAATCAGTTAATGATGTAGGGAGAAATAATCGCTGTTTGTTCTGACATCCGTAAAACACGTAAATATATTGTATGGGCAGAATGTAATGTTTCTTGATGTTACATATGGCTGAAGGCGCAACTCGACATCTAAGTCCAAATTTTTCATACATGTACGAACATGTATGAAAAATTTGGACTTAGATGTCGAGTTGCGCCTTCAGCCATCTCTGTAGGTTATAGCAAATGAAGAACATAACAAAGATCCCTTTGATACAGACAGACTGAATTAGGGAAGTCGCTCTGACATTCATTCGAGGCTCAACACACTTAAGTTTCAGCCTCGGGCCATCGTGAGGTTCTTAAGCTAACGTGTTGATGAGTGATGCAAGTGGGGGTGGCACAGTTCATCTTGCGTTGTACCGCCCCTTAGACTGGCATTAACGACGGGTATCAGCCTGGCTGTCATTATGCACTGCGTAAGACATTACGTTATATTGACCGTTGTGTCTCTACTGCAGAATTACAGTTCTTCATGAACTGCACTGCTCCCGCTCTATACAGCCTTTCATGTAAGTTGCACTTCTGTGCTTTTTGGAACATCTCGGACTTTTCTGCTTTACGTAAGCTGTTGTTCTTAAAGAGGTTATATTCGATCCAGTGAAATTGTATGCAACGTAGGAGAAGGTGAACTTTTGTGCTGTACTGTATTAACTTCTGTTTAAGGTGTCAGCAGGGGGAGGCTATTACAGCAAGCGTAGGAAATCCTCAAAAAGGAACTGAGTGTACATGTTGTTGTTGTTGTTGTTGTTGTTGTTGTTGTTGTTAGTTTTAGTGTAAAATTAACGTTAAGTTCTAGAATTCGTGGCTTAAGGAAAATAGTGAATATTGCAGTGTTTTAAATGCGCATTTCCATTTTGCACACGACTCACAGTATACTTTACTCCGTGTTTTGGCAACAGATTTATTATGGATCATAGTTTATATCACGGAACTGCGAGTTATCGATCATGGTGGACTGTTTTGTTAACGTCTTCAGCGGTTTCTTCGGGCTCAGCTCGTACCTCACGAAGAACACATACACTGTCGGGTACAGACAGGCAGGCACTCGCTCTTCAAAACTACTAAACAGAAGCGCCTAAAAGTCATTTCATTATCACTACGGCCTTCAGCAGGGTGGAGCATTCTGCGTTCTCGGGTAGGAAGAGGGAAAGGTTGCCTACTGTGTGAAGCAGCGACAGAGTGTGACAACGTAGAGAGAGTGCTGCTATGTTGGTGTGATACCGGTGATACATGCTGAGAACCGGTCACATATGTAGATCATAAGCCCGTGCGCATAAATACATACACACATATATACACATACACATACATACATAATATGTACATATGTAATACATACACACATACATACATACATACGTACATACATAAACACACATACATACATACACACATAATACATACACATACACACGTACATACATACATACATACACACGCACACATACATACTTACACACATACGTTCATAATAAATACACACATACATACATACATAGATTGAGTACGACCCATACAAATAACTATAGAGCAAAGGATACAAACTTATATGGTAACAAAACTAACAATTTAAAATATGATGCACCGTTAGAAGTAAGATACTGGCGACATCCTGCTCAACTAGCGATAGTTCATGAAGTGGAGAATGGTACTATGTATGCAACTGAAGTGTATACAGACAGCAGGAAAATTGGAGACAGCGTTGGGGCAACAGGGATTATATTTGTGAATGGCAAGTTGGTACACCAACTGGAGTTTAAACTACATGAACACTGCTCCAATATTCAAGCAGAGCAAATTGCAATTATAGAAGTTTTAGAAAAATTAGTAGAACTACAGAATGGACAAGATAATGATAAACGTGTTGCAATATACACTGACAGCAAGATAACTTTGGATTTATTGCAAAATACATTTAAATGGAATCGTTGAAAGAACTTATTAGAAACAAAATTATTGCACTGACGCATTTAAAGTTGATTATGCATTTCGGCTGGGTAAAAGGACATGCGGGGATAGAGGGGAATGAGTTGGTGGATAGACTGGCAAAAGCAGCTTTTGTGGAAGATGGACCAGTTGTATACGACAAGATGCCAAGAGATGTGGTTATAACGTGAGAGAAGGAAAATGGACTTCATATGTGGCGACAGCAGTGGACGAATATTGGGAAGGGAGCAGTAACTAGAGCTTCTTTCCCGTCAGTGAGGAACATGCTACGACAGAAAGTTCCTATATTCCCAGAGTTTACAACAATGCTAACAGGACATGGGAAACTAAGATCACACCTTCACAGATTTGGACTAACAGATGATCCGATGTGCCCGTGGGAAGAAGAAGAACAAACTACAGACCGCTTAACATTTCAGTGTAAGAAATTACGTAACCAAAGGAATGAAATGATAAAACAAATAAAAAAATTGGTGGAAATTGACCTACGACAAATGAAACACTCGTCAATAAATATTTACAAATTTTGTAAAATTTGTTAAATCTATAGACTTTACAGGTTTGCAATGACGCTTTACTATATGAGATAGATAGGCAGACAGATAGACAGATAGATCTCAGAGAGTTTATGTAAATATTATTCATTATAACACTAGGCGTCAAAATATTGTTATCGACATTATAATGAATCTCCACTATAGTCTTTTTATTATTAAATGTAAAAGTTATTGTAAAACTAAAGCTTAAGTTATGTAAAGCATGTAGTGTTACTGTGTAATGGGGCATGTTGTTAATATCAATATAAAAACATACACAAACATAAACACATAAATACATACAAACAAACATACATAAACACAAGCATACGTACGCACATACATACATCCGTACATAATACATACATACATACACACACACACACATACTGACATACATACACACACATACATACATACATACATACACACATACATACCTATGCACATTTTATTGAAGTAATTCTTTTTCTCTCATTTTAAACGCCAAATAACAAATTAAATTCTATTTTTTGTCACACTAACTAATGTATGTCAACCCAATAGCATTTTGAGAGCTAAATTCAAATATTTTGGTAGTTTTTCTGTCAGGCAAGTCTTTTAAACGACGCGTGGTTGAAATGTGAAGAAACCCTCTGTTTACAGTATATACAGTATATTGCAGAGAGTATATACATTACCTAAAACGTAACAGTGGATGACCTTCTGCCAAATTTTGCCTGTCTTACGTCTCCTTTACGTGTTCAGTAATAATCAGCCAGCATGCTGCCACTCAACTTGCCTTGGTACTGTTTCCATGGTGGAAACGTCCTGGTGAAGTCGCTGTCCGTGCTCATCCCCCACTGTCCCGAGATATTCCGGGAAGAAATCTGAGTGAGAGTCTAATAAATGCACCGTTAAAGACACATTGCTCCTTTTTTTATACACATGGGTCCGTGCATCGTGAATCGAATTTAACCCTTATCCTGCTAACGTGGAAAATATGGTGAGCTCCTGATAATGTCAGCAGGTGGCAGATGGGATTTATCTCGGCGTTTAAAGGGTTAATAATTGTTTTCCAACAAGATGCGACTGTATTCAGTTTATTACATTTCTGTAGGCAGCAGCTCTACATGTCTCGGGTGTTGACACCCATCATCAGCAGCTGGTACAGCTGTAATTACAGCTTATGGTATTGATTAACTGCAATGAGTAAAATGTGCTTCTATTAATACTAATGTATAATTTAAAATTCTAGATTGGTCATATTGAATCTAGAATTTTAAATTATATATGAGTATTAATATCAGCGTATTGTACTCATTGCAGTTAATCAATACCAGAAGCTGTAATTACAGCTGTACGAGCTGCTGATGATGTGTGTCAACACTCGAAACATGTAGAGCTGCCTACAGAAATGTAATAAACTGAATAAGTCGCATCTTGTTGGAAAACAATTATTAAACACATTGCACCCTTAGCTGTGTAGGACCGGACACAAGACCAACCGACATATCACGATAGATTTCTGCCTTATCATTTCCCCTCATAGTAGGAGATATTTTTTATTAAATTCCGCGCTGCTATTTTCCACTTCACTTAGCTGATCTTCAGATTTTATGTCGTTTATTAACTCTCTTGTCTGAGGTCCAACATACACCCCTTCTTTGATTTTAGCATCACTTTTCCTTGGATACGTATTTTTCAAACACAAACCGAGCGCTGTTCAGATTCATAGTTTTGACTAAATATTTGGGAGTCCAAATTTGATGTGTAACGGAAATAAGTAAATCTTTTCACTCGTAATATTTTATGTGCTGTGCGTGACGTCTAATTCACCTTGTCTAATCAACATTTCATATACTAATCGTGTTTACTATTTAGTGCATGAAAAGTTGGTTATTATTTTAAAAATATTCCAGTGTTGATTATTAGAGTAGTTACTGCATTTCATCTGTCCTGGAACAAGCGATTCTTGTTTAGGCCACTGTTTGTAGATGAAAGATGTTTCCTGTCCCTGCTCTCCCACTCACGCAGAAACCAACAAACCTTTGTGTAGCCAAGCTGCAAACCAAGCAACAAAGCAGTGACCTTCAAATTCCCACAAATGTCCCAATACTATTTTGCATACTGTATCTTTTCCAAAACTAGTTTCGTATTTTCATAGGACTCTTTAAGTTAGCAAAATGGGCTAGGCGTACAGAGGGGAATTTATTTCTGTTGTGTAGAAGCAGAGCTTTAAAGATAAATTGTGAATAGTAAACAAAGAAACGACAATCAGTTGGATCGTTTTGGTGTCCAAGAGCCTTCGTAACAAAGAAAACATCATTAGAAAATAACAAATCGTTTTCTTGGGAGAAAAATTCTTCGAATTCATTTTGGCTATCGTGAATGCAACACATTTCAGTAACTTGGTGGAGAAGATAGCAACCTTCTAGTCTGGAACCTTAGAGTTAAGTTTGTTTTTCAGATAAATTCAAATCACGGAAAAGGTCGCTAAAATCTTTTTGCGTTAATAAATGGGGCTGAGATGAGGAACAACTCGCTTCCAGTGTCGATCGCACTCAATATTGTCCCCTCCTTGCTGTCCGTAATATTCATCAGAATCAGAACTGTCATAGCTAAAAGATTTTCCGGAGTTTTTGTTACTTGCAACTTTTCACTACGTGGGACAAGTCGTATTGCGTGAGGAAAATCTGGGAATTTATTTGTGTGTTTATGTTTTGAATTGATCCCTGTTTTTTTTTAAACAAAATAGCATTCCGATGAGTGGTTGTTTGGTTCCCCCCAAACCGCGGGAACGGGGAACGGCATTTGCAGCGAAGAATTTACCCATCCTATGAGAAGCCTCACACACGTTACACAACAAATATGAGGGGCCCAACTTTTATCTTGGTCACCCACTTTACACCCAAAATAAAGCTCATAACATTTATTAATGCACGGGGTTAAATTTCGCGTCCGAGATTTGAATATCAGTTCACCCCACACGTAACAGCAGGTGTCAGGATGATGTAAACACTTGGGTCGCATGATGAAAATTTGATAAATGGAACACTTTTACACAAAACACTTCACTGATAACAACACTTGCAACTTATCACAGCACAGTGCTGCACGCCACTAGCACCGCAGTGTTCCTCATGCAGAACTTACTGTTAGTTTCATGTCCCAACGTGTCAGCACATGTCTGAGGCTTGCGCAGTCTGGCTGTATGTTATTGGGTTCTAGTGTCTACTGTCTGTGTTGTGATGCAGTTTTCATGCTTATGCTGTGTTTGAAATAAAATGAAATACCTCAGCCATATTGAAAACTTGCTGGTAGCGGGATATAAATAATCTAAAATTTCTTCATGTTTGCACCGTGCATCAATGCCAATTAAACACTTTATTATCCAACAGATGCACAAATATATAATTCGTAGATATAATTAAAATTATAAAATATTTAAAAGTGATCCAACATGTTTCGGATCGCACAGGATCCATAATCAGTGAGCCTTGTACAGTGCTTGACTAAAATTACAAGAATGGATCTATCGTGTCCGTTGGGACAAGGTCGGTGTTATGGCAGCATATTGTGACTGTAATTAGATAAAGCAAGGGCGATCCATTATCTAATTGCAGCAGAATATGCTGCCATAACATCGACCTTGTCCATGTCAACGGACACGATAGAACCATTCTTGTAATTTTAGCCAAGTACTGTACAAGGCTCCCTGATGATGGATCCTCTGCGATCCGAAACATGTTGGATCACTTTTAAATATTTTATAATTTTAATTATATCTACGAATTATGTATTTGTGCATCTGTTGGATAATAAAGTGTTTAACTCTAAAATTTAATTTTGGAAATTGTCACACAAAAACTGTGGGTGATGTAGCAATTCTAATATCGTACATATGTACGCAAGCGTATTGCAATTCAGCGTGGAAAATTACTCAAGAAAAACAAATTAGTTTCAATGTGAAAAAGATATGTTTACCGGTGATATTAGTGACGGTGCTGTTCTTAGAGACAGAGTGGCAAGTATAAACATTTGTAGTGTGTATCAGTTGGTTTGTTTCACGGTGGGATGAGATGAGATGGCTGCAGGCCTCTAGGGGTCATGTTCTGCTCCGCTGCTGATGTTCCCACATCAATCAGGCGCTGTTAGGGGCTCGCACGTTGCGTGAGTGCTAAGAACACCTTGCGATTACATCCTGCCGACGCTACTCGGCGAGCGCACCTCACAGGCCCTGCGATCGTCAGTATGTCTGTCTGTAGCACTTCATAGCTTCAGTATTTTCCAGCCTTAATTTCGTATCGCAGTTTCATAACCACAGGTGCATAAAAGTTTTTTCCTTCTTTCTTCTTCTTCTTCTCCTTCTCCTTCTCCTTCTCCTTCTCCTTCTCCTCCTGTTCCTTCTTTGTTCCAATTCAGATTGCAATTCGGATGACGTTTGTTAGGACTCTGCTTGACACTGGAGATGGAAGTTGTTGTGGTGTACAAGGACTCTAAACGGACAGTCACAAGTTTTGTCATGGTTTGCCTCAGTTCCCACATGAAAATACCGGGACAGTCGGCTGTCTACATTACGGTGAATATCCGCTTCTGAATATTTTCTGTTTCATCATTTACCCTGACCCTCTATAGGTGCTCCGTTAGCTGAAATTCTAACGTTATAACAGTCATAGAAAACAAATCATACTTATTTGTATGATGAAATAAATTTGCCGCGCTTTCGATTAACTTTACCATCGAGTCTCGAATTGTGCTACATCCACCGTCCAAGCATTTCTGCAGGTCTGATTCCCAGGCAGTAGGGACGGACGACCAACAGTCAGGTCGTGCGGGAAGTGACGCCGTGTTTCTGGGTCACCGACGTTTAGAAGGATCGTAGTGCTTTATTTTTCAAGAGTTTAATTCCTTCAAGAAGAGTGACTTCTAAACCCGCGATGATGAAGGCGATCCTTGCGCTCGAAATACCAGGAAGAACTTAAACCAGCAACATAGTGCCACATTATAGGAGGCCCGAATACTCAACTTTTTTTCCCTGATTATGCTTTGTGATGTGTGTAGTACTACATATACATGGGTACAGTGTATATGGGCGTCAGAAAGTAACACTGTATTTGTATTTACGAATAGATTTGTAAATGTATTTATTGATATTCATATATTTTATATTGCAGGTGAGTGCTAAAGAAGTTACAAAAGATGAAGAATTTCATACGAACGTGCGGATATGTAAGTATAAGTAAGGCTATAATATTGTTTTTTGGGCACCCTATATTTTGTACTGTGTTCAGCAAGAACTGTGAGCAGTGACGAAGAGCGCGTTCGGGAAACAGGCGTGTACCAGGGAGTGGTTCTGTCTTCTTCATGAGTAAAGTAATTATGTCAAGCTTGAAGAATAAGAGACCAACTTGATGTCACCAGTTATTATGTTTTATTTCACTTCTTCTATGTTCAACATGTTTCGGACATTAATACATCCATCATCAGGAGCGTGCGACTTTTCTATTGTATCACCACATTGGTCGTGTGTTCTTGTTTCGATGTGTGTTAGAGTTTCGGTGTGGCTGGGTTGGTGTGGTGTCCGTGTAGCAGGCTACAGCCTGCTACCACCCCAACCCAGCCACACCGAAACTCCAACACACATCGAAACAAGAACACACGACCAATGTGGTGATACAATAGAAAAGTCGCACGCTCCTGATGATGGATGTATTAATGTCCGAAACATGTTAAGCAGAGCATAGAAGAAGTGAAATAAAACTTAATGACTAGCGACATCAAGTTGGTCTCTTATTCCTCAACTATCACAATGATTCACGGTCCAATATACATAAGATTTATGTCTAGCTTCTTACAAACGTGTAGACCTGGGGCTTCAAAATCATAAAATACGCGGGCCGAAATTTAAAAAAACTGACATTTTAGGCGGGCCGCTTTTCACTTTAAGCCGTAGAATATTTTGATTCGAATTAAATACGCGACAAAAAAACAATTCGTACTTTTAATACATATCAAATTGTATTTATTAAATTCAAATTTGCTTTGCGCTGTTTTCTCTTTCTTTACGTATGCTATCATCCAGGGATGGCAAAACTTTCTGAACATTTAACGTGTTATGGAATAAATGCTGCATCACAAGAATCTTCGACATTGAAGTGGGACCTTCTGTAATTGGAGTACGGCCAGTGAGGGGGCGTAGTCAAATGACGGGAGGGCCACGAGTTTTGTTGCTCCGATATAGATATTCCGCCGTTCAGCAAGAAGGAATCAAGCGAAGCATTCCTTCACCCATGGTCTTTTTCTTCAGTACTGTACTATTCTTGCCTGCATCCATCTCAGTAAATTTGTGAAGGACTGTTGACTTGTCACGATTCAAGCAAGCGAAGTGTTCAGGCTAGACGGTGGGCTGGACGATGCAGGGTTTGAGTCCCTGCAGAGAGGTTTCTGTCTTCTCCGAAACGTCCAAAGCGACTCTGTGTCCCACCCAACTCCCTCGGGAGGAAAGCGGCCAAGACGTGCAGTTTGACTCTCACCTCTCTCCACTTCCGAGGTGAAGAACAGGTGGAGCTGTACCTCTTCTCCCCATACATACCTTCTTGGCGCGCGCAGGGGTAAATTTACTTTCTGTTAACAACAAAAACATGACGACAGAACACTCCTGCACCGTCGACTCGTTGGAAATATTTAATTTCAGTCCACATCGACTGGGTTCTGTTGCTTGACATTTCGGAATTTTTATCGCTAAGTTTGGAACTTAACCCTTCAAATGCCGAGTTAAATCCCATCTGCCATTTGCTGGCATTATTAGGAGCTCACCAAATTTTCCACGTTAGCAGGATAAGACTTAAGGAGTTTGTAACTTCAGTTCTTATTTTTATCCACTTATCTGACAGTATATAAAGACGTGCTTTCAGTACTTGTGATTGCTTTCTTTTAGTATTTTCTTATTATGACGTTTCGGTAATTACACTTGGTGAGCTGAAGGAAATATATTTACAGGGCATTGTCTTTCCGCGACACTTCCAAGTCAGCAATCAAATGTCAGGATTTGTATAAGCCAGATTATGAGTAATGGAAATACTGGCTAAACCACAATAATAATAATAATAATGTGAAAACGCGACAGAGTTACAGTATATCAGAATGGCACTAACAAAACCAGACGGCCTGCATGTAGAAATTCAGAAAAAATTAAGTTCAGGGAATAATTGCTGCCTTCCTGCAGAATATTTTATTTTCCTATTTGCAGTCCAAGAATAAAAATATTAAAATATACAGAGATAAAATTTTGTCTGTTGTTTTGGATGGGTGTGGAACTTGGTCCCTCAAATTAAATGAAGGACATAAGCTGAGGAATTTCGAGAGTGGGTTGACGAGGAAGGTATTCGCGTCTACGAGGCAGGAAGTAACAGGTGACTGGAGAAAGCTGTGTGATGCGGAGCTTCTTCTGTCTTATCCAAATTTTATTCCGGTATTAAAATCAAGGAGGATGGGACCAGATAGAGAGAGGTGAGGTGCACACGGGATTTTGTTTTGAAGTCCTGAACGACAGAGTCCACTTGGGAGAAATCGGCGTTGACGGGAGAATACTACATTGATAGATGACTGTTGAAAAGCGTGGATTGGATTAATCTGCTTCGCTGTAAGGAAGAGCGGCGTGCTGTTGTGTATACGGTGATGAACTTTCGGGTTCCATAAGATACGGAGTGTTCTTAACGATCTGAGGAACTGTTAGCCTCATTGAAATGTATCCTGCGAATGGAATTAGTTACGATTAGGGCACAAAGATAAATATCTATTTTCGGAATTCAATTTTAAGCCACGGCTGAAGAACAAGAACCCAAAATTGTGTTACGTAAATCTGTGCTCTTGTGTTACAGTAAGTGCCGAACTTTGAACATCAGGTCGGGTCCGTCCCGCCTTACCTTGTATTCTTACAGGGTTCCATTTCTCACGTACTAAATTTGACTTTCGTGAGAACCAGTTGTCAACACTGACTCGTTTGTCTCTTGTTTCTAATTGGTCTAAAAAACCAACATGTTAATAGACACAAATTGTGAAGTTTACAAACGAATTAGTGTGTCCTGTTATACTCAACAGACTACACATTCTTCAGGTCTTAGAGCGATCGCATGGAATTTTGGAATATCTGGATGGAACCGTGCCCCAAGTTTGGATTACAAGTTTTACAAATCATATTTAAATATAGAGAGGAAACAGAAATAGATCTTCATGTGCTGGGAGTGAGAAGATGGAGAGAGTTGGTGGCAGATAGGAAAAAATGGAAGTATATTGTTCGACAGGTCAAAGCCCACAGTGGGCTGTGGTGCCAATGGAAGAAAAAGAATAATACGTAATAAGAAGAAGACGAAGGTTTAAATTTACGCATATGTTATGTGTCATTGTGTAAAGGCTGTGACCATTAACTTCTTTTCATTGTGCAAGTCTGTCCACAGTTGCAGTTGCTTGCTTATTGTCCTGTAATATTTCCAACAAAACAAGCTTAATGTTTAACGAATTTCACGTGTTTTTGTACTCCTGTGGGCTCACTATTACAATAGCCCTCACCGCCTGTCATTTTCTCCCTCCGTATGCACGTACTAAATATAGAACCTCGAAGCTGAGCTGCACAGGCTTTATCTTGGTCAGTTGATTCAAAATTTTCCGACATATTTCAGTTCTGTTTAAAACCAAACAATGACGGACTCCACCCGAATCCCAACACACGTTTCTGCTAGTGCCTAAAGTGTAATTCAAATGTAAATCTTTAGATAATTGGAAATTGTATGGAGTCAAACACAACTGTATCACTTATGGTGTATTTAATGGCTATATTGGACAACAACATATTTCGGCCTATGCTGGCCATCTTCAGGTTGTCTTAAGAGAACTTAACTTAAGGTCATACTCTATACATTCAGCGCGCATGTGGTGCAGAGATCTCTACATAAGGGCCTTATTGCTTAAAGTAATTCTATATGTGGACGTGTGCTGTGACTAGAGGCACGGTGCTGCTAGTAGCTGGTGTCAAGTTTTAAAAGTTCTGCAGTGTCAATACCACAGTACGCTTATTGAACAGAAGTGACAGTACGAACAAAAGATTCAGTTAATAGTGTGACAAGCGCCTTGCAGTGAACACCTGCAATACTGTGAAGGAATTAGCTACACATAAGTGAGAAACAGTACAGGGCAACAACAACAGTGTGTGCCACCACCCACATGGAAATACACACACCCAGGGGTAAAACCGGAACGAGCTGGGAACACACCAGCACCCGGAGCGAAAGCAAGGGACCACGCATCCAAGGCCATTCGGGTCTCCCCGCAACGCAACCCAATTAACCTTTTGACCCCTAATGTCAACTATAGTGGTCGTACCGCACCGCTAACCTCTAAAGTTGCATTTTATATATTTATTCAACAAATATAGGTACTGAATATTTTAAACGTGGTATATACTCTCCGTTTTTTTCTC
>Ga0136643_10012939_pt1 | contig 12454 bp, 10 predicted proteins | sample TergutLab28metaG_FD_96883 | JGI IMG/M metagenome (GOLD analysis project Ga0136643, IMG submission 96883) | Labiotermes labralis P1 segment gut microbial communities from Petit-Saut dam, French Guiana - Lab288 P1 (version 3) (version 3) | ecosystem: Host-associated > Arthropoda: Insects >...
AGTAGTAGTGGGTCTGGAACGGGGTCCACTCAGCCTCGTGAGCCTCGTGAGGTCAATTGAGGAGCTACTTGAATGAAAAAAAGTAGCGGCTCCAGGTCTAGAAAACAGAGATTAACGGCTGTGTGGACCCGTTGCGCTGACCACGTGACACCCCCCTATCCGCAAAAGTTGGCACTAACTTCGCCGACCGGCGGCGGCCGCTCTGTCGGTATAGTTCGCGTGCGGACTAAGGCCACGGAGTTTGTTTTGTTTGTTTTGTTACAGCTGATTATTTCGCTGCATGATATTTTTTATTCATCTGCATGTAGCCATTTATTACTGTTCTCTTCATCTTGCTTTATTTATTTCTCAAACCGGTCTACACATTTTGTAATTCTGAGGTTTCGCATCGTCGCCATGTCAGTAATTGTGCACTTAAAGCCACAAAAGATATGTACGCATTATATGGTCTACCTGTGTGTCTAATTTCACTGCCTACTTTTGCTGCTTCAGCAGCTGTCGCTATCATACCGAAAGCTAAATAAATTTGCTGCATGGCCGGCAAGGTATTTTACATTTCACAAAAATATTTCTCGAACCAAATTTCACATGCTTTCAAGATCTGTCAATACATGGTTTCGGCGCTCCACAGTCTATCACCAAACGAACTCGGAGCCGTAGATCAAGCGGCGCTCATCTTGCCAGCCCCCACCCCCACCCGCAAAATTTTGCTAGTCCGCTATGTTCTTTTGAGTGGTGGCAGGAAATCAGCAGTACGGTTTTGGGATATCTTCCAATAGCATAACGTTCACTTGAGGTGTCGTGAGCATCTGTCAGCTGATTCACAGGTTAAATGACAAACATATGTAATGCCACATGCTGACTAATCGTCCTTTTAAGAAGGGTCAGCAGACCAACACAACAAACATGCATTTTTACAGATTCTGTATTGTGCCCACATAAATCTTCAAGATTATGCGAGTTACAACGCAATATGATATCACTGTCGGCATACTATCCATGCAGCATTTCGCTAAACTCGACCGAACCGTTCTGAACTTTGAACAGAGACACAAACACACGCTACTGTGATGTCAACATTTTCAGACGCGTTCGCAATTGCGTAAAGCGACTGACTATTAGCTACGTCATGTCCCTCTGACCGCCCACATGGAACAACTCGGCTCCAACTGGACGGATTTTCATGAAATTTTGTATCTGATTCACCTTTATTTCACCAACACATGCACTTGTGAGTCACACAATATCAGTGTTGATACATTAAATGTTAAAAATAAACCACTAAAATTATTGACACTCCCAACATGTTTCGGTTTTTCATAAAACCATCCTCAGGGGGCCATTCGTTTCTGTTAAAGTTTAACAGGCACGAATGGTTCCCTGAGGATGATTTTATGAAAAACCGAAACATGTTGAAGTTTCAATAATTTTAGTGGTTTATTTTTAACATTTGATGTATCAACACTGATATTGTGTGACTCACAAGTGCATGTGTTGGTGAAATAAAGGTGAATTGAAGCAATATGCACGGTACAACAATGAAAATTTATATCTGATTATTTTGTCGAAAATGTACCGAGAATATTCAAGTTTCATTAAAATCTAACAAGAATAATGGCTACTTTACATGAAGAACAATATACATTTTTATCACATCTCGCTGACGTCTTCATAGAATAACAACTGTTTCAGACAAACGTTGTAACAATATCAGAACACACAACGTATGTTCAATTATTTTTTCCCGAAAATCATGCCGTATACAAGATAATGTGTAAAAACACGGCAGAGACGGATAGGTCACAGATGACAACATAATATGGCACATGCGCCTTGCACGCTGGATAACTACGGCTACAATACACACTCAGAAAATGTAAAAATCATTACTTTTCCACGGCAACAATTGCTAGCGGAACGCGTCTCATTGTTACGTTACACGTATATTGTCTGTCTTGTTCATTTACCGTACAGCAGTGTTTCTCAACCGCCGGGCCGCGGCCCGGTATCGGGCCCTGTCATCAATTATACCGGGTCGCGAGAGGTTCTCCTGGAATTTGTCATTTTAGTTTTCTAAGCAATTTTCATTAATAAATGTTTTATAGTGGAAATATTCTGAGGAGAAAAATATTCGTGAATGTGTCGAAAAACTCAAACCCAGATGTTGGCCTGAGGAAACTACAATATGCTACAAGACTTCATTAGTCCAGTGATTGATAACTAATTTAAATGTAATTTTATATTTGTCAACATGCCACACCGTATACATGAGTGTACTAATACCCTTTATGATTATGCCATAATTAATTATTAATACTTATGTTAGTTTAAAGTATGAACTTCAGAAAAATGGAAAAGTATGTACGAGTAAATTTGTTGGGACCGGGCCCTCGTCTTATGAAAAAAGAATTTACCGGGCCGCGGTCTCACAAAGGTTGAGAAACACTGCCGAAGACGAGTTTCAAAAATCTGTTGTGCTTCCCACCAGCGCCTGAACACACACACGTGACATTTACCGCCTAATCCTCGGTGGCAGGTGTGGGGGCAGCACCGTGCTGGTGTGATCTCTTTAATTCCACAAACGTAAATGTCGCCTGAAGCAGTCCCACTTTCAGCAAAGGTCTGAAGGCATTCGAACGTACATAACGTTACAAGAACTTCCTTGACTCGCACGCATCTCCATACTCGTGGCTAATCAGAGGAAAACTCAGAGCAGCTAAGACGTTTTTACATGCTGCAGTAGCATTTCTGAATACATCGCTGGAAGTGCAAAAGAACAGCCTAACAGGACAAAGCAACCGCCTTCCGACATTCTTAAGATGTCCTAGTGTGACATGCCGGCAACAACTACTAAGATGTCACTAAACTTCTGCATTAACTTAGACTAAGGAACGCCATTTATTTCATTAACAAAGGCAACACTATTTGACAAATAGGCTCACGCAATCACAGTGTACGAATACATACACCACAGTTCCTGCTTTCCTTTCTTCTGGCGTCTGATAGAACACGTGACGCGAGGGCTACCAAAACATGGTAAAGAGGTAAAGGTAAAACTCACCCTAGAACAGGCCACGAAGGCCCAGAGGGGGAGTAGACGTATAGCTCTACTCTTCTTTAACCTCGGCGCTAGATGGGGGGTGGGTGGTCAACTCCACGCCCCGGCCGCTTTACCCCCGGGAAAGAACCGTTACCCACTGCACAGGAGGCTGGGTGGACCTCAAGGCCGGTCTGTAGGGCTGGGAAAAATCTCGCCCCCCACCGGGATTCGATCCCCGGACCGTACAGCCTGTAGCGAGTAGCTATACCGACTACGCCAACACACGGTCACGACATGAACAAACGGTTCGCGACATGTACCGTTCTCACGGCCATGTTACTGAGTTTGCAAATCTTATGGGATGTTACGCCGTGTCGACTGGTAAAAGAGTTACCGACACCCCGATAGTTCTAGAAAGCTGGAAAGCAGTCCTTTGAATCATGTTGAATATGATGTCGCTATAAACCCCCGAAACGTCGGTAGCTATTTACGAGCCGAAACGACGTAATATCCCAGAAAACACACATGCAAACAAACATTAAAAAATATAAACCCATTTACGTTAGGCTCTGAAGCTTCACATTACAAACTGAAGCTCACATCAATTATAAGTCGCAGACCATAATTCTGCAATGGTGAGCTTTGACACCAGTTTAGAGAACCACTAACCACTCACAGTACGTTATGATTTCCGTTTCCTGCTATCAAACATATGGGGGGAAGCGGTGGCGCTTTTGGTTGAGGCACTGCACTACAAGCCGGTAGATCGCGGGTTCGATTCGCGATGGTGTCTTTGAAATTTTCCATTGACGTAATACTTCCGGCCGCACTCTGGCCATGGGGTCGACTCCGCCTCTAACACAAACGAGTATAAAAAATATTTTCTGGGGGTAAAGACGGCCGGAGCGTAGGGCTGACAACCTTACCACCTTCATGTGCCGAATGTCCTGAAATTTGGGAGCCTCAACCGTCTGGAACCCTCAAGGCCTGTACAGGGAGTGCTTTATCTTTAAACATGTTATTATGATCCAGTAAACGTTCCCAACGATATTTCCTGAATAAGTATTATGCCAGGAATAACACAAGGCCTGTTTTCCTGATGTGCTGATTTAATGCTGCATTATCAGCTTTTCTTTCGCCCGCAAACGTTATTATCCTTGACCAGCAAGTACATTATAACTAACCCAAAGACATTCGCGGCCCCCAGCATAACAAAATCCGGTAATACATGACATGATAAGAAGCTATGAACTGTTTGCATCTTTATATATCTAACCAAACATCCAATGTCCTCTGACATAGGTATGCATTTTCGTTCCTCCAACTTCATTTCGTATATTTCAGCGGTTTTACCCATTTCACCCAAATTTTCTGACGTGTTCTCTAAAAATACGTGCCAGCACAAATTCCCCGTAGGATTGAAACCAGTCAATGCGGGTTTGCTATTCTGGTGTACATCATCACCCTAAGGCACTCGACACGACTCTCTGTATTATTTCCAGGAACGCGGGATTACTGTCGGCGAACCACTCTCCTGCTCTCTGGCCGTCTCTAGACAAATACGCACAGCACATTCCTGTTCGTTAAGACATCCTGCCCAACAAGATATCGTCCAAATGATCCCCTAGGGACGTGAGGCGGGTTCTTCATTTCCGCCATGTTTCTTCTCACTACATTCACATCTACAGCGTTTACTTCCACCTCTTTCACATGACGTAACGAACATACGAACCAACGAAGAACACATTTACAACACCGTAGAATGACGTCACAGAGAGAGAGAGAGAGAGAGAGAGGAATTATTACGCCTAACTTTCCTCAATTACAGTCCTTGTTCCCATACATGCTGACAACAGTAACTTCAGTTAGTCCATTTAGACAAACCATATTCATTTCGGCATCACCGAACAACACGATAGGAGTTAGCGTTCCTGCTTCGTATCCAGGAGTTCCCAGGTTCAAATCTCGACCTCAGGACTGATTATCCTCGCTCCTTCGTGATTCTTTTTGGTACGACCAGGTAAATTCCGGAACAGCGCCCCAAATTATGGCAGGACCAAATCCTTGCACATACTTTCATTTTATCGTATGACGCTATACAACGCGTGTGTGGGATGTGTGTCTTGATCTGGACCGCCTTGAGAGGGAGCCAGAATTCTTCAGCCGCGTTATCACAGGTGATGAATCATGGATCTTAGAGTACGACCCCGAGACAAAACGCTAAAGTCGGGACTGGCACACTGCAAACTCTCCCCGTCCCAAGAAAGCGAGAATGAGCAAATCCAAAATCAAATCGACGTTAATTTGTTTTTTTTTTACAGTCAGGGGATCGTCCATAAGGAATTTGTGCCACCAGGACAAACTGTCAATCAAACTTTTTATCGGGAAGTCCTTGAGAGACTCAGGAAAACGGTGGCAAGTGTGCGACCAGGCATTGCACGCAAATGAATGCTGCACCACGACAACGCCCCATGTCGCACGGCAGTCTCCAACAATGACTTTTTGGCAGAAAAAAGCATTCCTGTGGTTCCTCAGCCCCCCTATTCGCCGGATCTCAGTCCCTGTGACTTATTTCTATTCCCCCGGCTCAAAAACCACTTGAAAAGGCGCCATTTTGGTACTTTGGATAATATCCAGAAGAGCGTAACCGACGAGCTGAAAGGTATTCCAGCAGAAGCCTTCCAGCACTGCCATGAACAATGGAAACAACGCCTCCGTCGCTGTGTAGCTGCCCAAGGGAACTATTTCGAAGGGAATAACCTTGATTTGTAAAAAGAATAAAATTCATGGTTAAAAGAAAATCATTCTCATTACTTTTCTGCCACACCACGTACGAGCTAACGAAAGAAACGTTACATAAGAAACGAACAAATCATAGTCGCCGTTACATCAGATGCGTTAAAAAAGCAAGCCCGCAGAAGTTATGTATTATGATTACATCCCTCATAAATACTGATTTTGCAGTGTGGTGAACGAACAACTGTAACGCTTCCGTAATACAGGGTAAGTGCGTTGTGTGGCTATTCTAAGTCAGTTCCAAACTATCAACCAGAGACAACATGTATCTTAACTGTCTCAGCTTCAAGTTTGTCAGAATAATACAACCATTCTATCTGTACCCCGTAAAAGCATACAAGACTCGCGACATGTGCGGTGCTCATAACGGTGTTCACGCAGATACAGTCTGAAACGCTTCGCCTCGTCGACTGCTACACAGCTCATAGGCGTTACTGAGGGTCGAAGTACCTCCATCTTCAGTGTCAAGAAACCTCTTGGACTGCCCTACCGGGAAGTTAGATGCACTACGCTCCTTCGAAATGTCAGGACCTATTTACCACGGCGCAACCTCCCAGAAGATTTGAATCTCTGGACTACGTCTCCACTACAAATACCACTCAGTCAAAAAACCGTACAGGGAAATCGCCGCTTGAATCCATGAATAACTACATAGGAATACACTGTGTAGGTACCATATATTCAAACAGACATAATTACCACTCTACTCCAGAGGGCTAATATTCTGGAATCCTTTGAAGAACATATCCACAAAATATAAAAGTTACAGGTCCACTTGCATACAAATACGCGATCACCTGCATAATCTAACTGCAGCATGTGCCACTCAAACAGTTCCACTTCTCAAAGGATTTTATGTTGTAGGCTGTTGTACGCTAATTAACAGCACAACTACAAACATTAACAGAATGCCGTTAGCAAGGCTCTGATCTTTACAGCATATTTGTAATGTTCGTTGTCATTACCTGTTCTTTCTACCTTTCAGATCTTGTTCTTCATGTGTATATAACTCGTGGCCATTACAGTTCATCCACAGTTCTGTATGGATCTTCACTCCACTTTTAGAAACTGCAATAAATAACTCTATGTTTATTTGTAATTAAAGAATTCAGACTACAAGGAGAGGCGCAGTTATTATACGTGTATTTGGATGTGTTAAGTTGGTGCACATAGCACTTAATTCTCCAGTCATTCTATTATCCCTTTACCACATTACTACAATCTGCGACCATTTTCTTTGTTATTCAGTTACTTCATTGCCTGTGAGCCGGGAGAGCTCAGTCGGTATACCGACTAGCTACGGGCTGGAGGGCCCGGGGATCGAATCCCGGTGGGGGGGCCAGATTTTCCGTACCCGTCCAGACCGTCCCTGAGGCCCACCCGCCTCCTACACAAGGGGTACCGGGTCCTTCCCGGAAGTAAAGCTGCCGAGGCGTGGCGATGACCACCCACAACACCTAGTGCCGAGGTAAAAGAAAGGGCACAACTATACATTTACTCCCGCTCTGGGCCTTCGTGACCTGTTCTAGGGTAAACTTTACCTAAGCCTTTAGCTTTACCTTTTATTTCATAGCCTGTGTGTCTTTATCCGCCATTCAATATTCACACATTCGGTGCTCCGCCCGCTGACATTCTGCGGTTCTTCTATCACTGCTCACTAACAGGCACACTAACTGTGCACAGTGTGCGAGAGGAAGCATTGCGAGATGTCAGTGTTGCGACAAGATGGTCGTGGAACATTACGTCACAAATTGCATTCATTATTCCAACACCAGTTTTCATCGCCTGTACCTCTCCACTACTAACATTATATGGTGTTATTGCACTTATGTATGGTACTCAATTATGCACGTAGTGCGTCCGCATCCCTTCGAGCTCGCTTTAAAATTGCTCTGTTCGTCTGTTTGCAGGCACGACGCAGATCGAAATCGGTAGGCGTACTTTCATAAAATCTATGACTTCAGGGTTTTTATCTAAATACAACTCCGAGGCCAGCCTACGGAATATCCGCATCGAAAACATGCTTGAAGCATTATGAATTATGTTTGTTTCATCCGATAACCTGTATTTGCGCTTTATGCTCGTAACTTGTTTTCAACTTCCTTGTGTGTCCAGCATATATCATGGGGCAGTTCCAACATGTCGTTATACAAGCTGACATTCCAAACTGCTACCATTACCCAGCAGGTCGGCCAGTTGTTTGCCTGTCATAACGCGCTGCGTGTATTTTCGTGCGCATTCTGCCTACGCTTTGAATAATTTAGTCACTTCTCTTCCTTCTTTTCCATTGTGTATGAAAGTAGTCCTTACACCTACTTACAATTCTGTTTATTACACCGACGGAAAACGGCGAGAAATTTCTTCTCTAGCAACGGTATCGACAGACATACTTCAACCAATCCACTACTATATTCTACAGTCTCTGAGAGGTATTAATTCGGTCGATATGCAAAACCCCCATGTAATTTTTTTCAGCAAAGGAAAATACTGCCTGCAGCTGAAATATATAACACCGTCTGCCGTTTAATGCTGGCATTCTGGTACATTTATTAACTGCTACCAATGATCCATATTCCTCAGCAAGAGACAAACGTAGTCATTAACCGTCACCTGTCACGACTACATTGGGCCCATTTGTGTTCCACCTTTTATTAAATGTGGAGGACTTTGGTGATACATTATTCAACAGTGCCCTTATGTAACCATCCAGTCTTTCCTTCAGTCGAACTACGCAGTGTATTCTATCTACTAACACACGAGATGTTTAAGCTAGGGGATTGGCAAGAACAATTATGTATAATTAAAGTAACTACATACCTACGTTGCTGTAAGTTCCCTGAGAAAGCGTGATGGTAAAGTTGTCCCTGTCCAAGCCAATAAGGGGACAGAGGGGGAGAAGAATTATCGCTCCATTCGTTCTTAAACCCCGCACTAGACAGAGGTTTGGTTTACATCACGCCCTACCCACCTTATCCCTGGGAAGGAACGCCAGTACGCACTACGCAGGAGGCTGAATTGGCCCCAGAGCCGATCTGGAGGTTTTGGAAAAGATAAAAATCTCTTCCACTTGCCGTAAAAACAATTACAATAAACTGAACACAGTACTCACTTACTTGGGTGTTTTTACCTTCTGTACATGTTGTATTCTAATTTGTCACGCATGTATTGTTGCTAGTTTTAAGTTGCCTTGTGTGTAATTGTTGTTGGTTGGCCGTGTGTATTGTTGTAGTTGTCTTGTGTGTATTTTTGTAGTTGTCTTGTGTGTAGTGTTGTCACCTTATGTGTATTTGTTGTACTGTGTGTGTATTGCTGGTTTTTTTTTTGTACTTTAGATGCCGGACTGCTGGCTAGAAGTCAGTATCCGGAAGATCCTGCGACTGGCCATCTCGACACAGGTTTTTCTTGGTTTCCCTGTGTCTATAAGCAAATGCTGAGATGGTTCCCAAGATTCCAAGTTGCCACTACATGCTTCTCATGTGGCCCTCCCGACTTAAATCTAGTAGTAACCAATTTCATGTTTTGTTTACATTTAAAATAACCACTGCCACCGGATAATAACCCAATTGCAGTAAAGAAATATAAAATAAAAATAAATCGAGCCCCGGATCGTCCAGTCCAGCCCACTGCATGGTCAATACACTACCATTCCCTCTCTCCTTACTTTCCTGCAAAATGCAATGAATTCTAAATTATATGTTATGTTCTGATCTCTCAGGTACAATAAGCAGGCGCAATAAATCACTTTGTTCCTTTTTCCACACCGAATTTCAATTGTGCTAGCAGAATACTCAACTCAAATACTGTTTCTCCGCAATTTCCCCACTCTTCTAATGGTGTATTCTAATTTCCAGGAAAATGAAATTTTAGGGGAACACTGCCGGTTTGCCACAACGAACTGAAATTTAACAGCATTTTCCACGAAAACTGCGTGTCCGTCAACATTTTATCAGAAAACATTAATGTTCATCAAGGCAGTGCACGGCGGAGTCCGTAGCCGCGAATTTCCAGCCAGACCGCTTATATTAAGAATTAAAAAAAGCGCTATTGTAAAGTACCTGATTTTATTACTCTACAGAACTGAAAGCATATTTGTTTTTGGCAGGGTGGCACAAAGCAACGTCCCCGCTGCAACATCTGCAAAACCTCGCTGTACAGTCTCTGTTATTGTGTTAAAAGTAACTTTCTTTTCGGTGATATCAGCAACACTCTCCCTATTTCTCATTTTTGTGCAACAGTGGTCTACTGCAGTTACATGTGGGACATCACTTATATGCATATTAGAGTAGCCGACATATTTAAATTGTGGGCCCGGTAGCTCAGTCGGTATACTGACTGACTACGGGATGGACGGTCCGGGATCGAATCCAGTCTGCAACGAGCAGGAAAGGAGAAAGGTTGTCGGTGCGTGTTGTAGTGTTTACGTTGCGAAGTGCAGTGAAAGTAATAGCTGAGTCCGTGGAGTGTTTACAAAGTGTGGTGTAGTGCTTAAACAGGGCAAGTTTTGTACGATCGAACACGGCAGAACGACAACGTACAACGGTATGTATTTTTGACTCTACTAATCCACGTATTTCAGCTTATGAAATACATGAATGGATTCATGACCAGCTACAGGTATTGGAACAATCGCTAACTATGATACAGATTGATGGATTAAAAAGACACGTATTTCTGAGGTTCGTAGATGACATACATACAGAACATTCTGCAGTCTACGAATGGGAGTGCTGAATACAGACATATGACAGAGGAAATATCAATAGTACGTCTAAAAGTGGCCGGCATGGGAATGCAGCGTACTCGGATCGCCAACCTGCCCCCAGAAGTAACTGAAAGATCCATTCGAGCAGCATTAGCATCATATGGGGAAATTGTCTCGATCCAGGGTGAAATATGGCCTAAGGCGTACCGCTACAAGGTAGCTAACGGGGTTAAAGTGATCATGATGAAACTGGCCAAACACCTTCCGTCACAAATGAATATTGCAGGGCACAGAGCATTACCGTCTTATGACGGCCAGCCAGTTACATGTTACGGGTGTGGGGACAGTGGACATATAAATCAGGCATGCCCCAGGAGGCGTAGAGGAGGTATGGTAACATCAGGTTCGATCCCCAATACATGGGTCCATGTCACGGCTAAAGGCGCCCACAACCGGCACGGCAGAGTTGACAATCGAATTGAGGTGGTTCCCCAGAGCGCATCGTATGAGCAGGCATCGGGAGTTTCCCCTACTGTCGACGACCGAAGCTCACAAACGCCCAGCTAGATATTGGTGAGGAACAACAGGACCCCACTCACCAAAAAAGGCATGATCTGACGCCTCAGGACGAGGACGCAAATCCAGTCGACTTCACAAACTGTACTGACCCCCAAGAAGTGATAACCGTCGACGCAGAAATGAAAGCATTTGAAGATAGGCCAACCACACATACTGCGGGAACCCTGCATGCAAACAGGCAGGGAGAAGAAGGCACCAGACAGGAAATGGTGACAGACGTCGGAAGTACAGACGGGCTGGACAACGAGGACGCAGTGCCCGCGGACGGAGCAGCCAACCCTCCGGATGCAGACCCTAAAACGGACGATCCGGGACAAACCGCATCTCAAAATAAAAAGACAAAATTGGAAAAAAACGTGGAATACGACAGGAACGGAAGAGGAGTAGAACAAGAGTAGCGCAACCTCATAAGGACAAAGTACAGAAACCATCGTCGACACCTCGACCACTCCCCTCCGCAGTTCGACCTGATGGCCTCAATCAAAATCGCCACTTTAAACATAAATGGTATGAAATCTCCCACGAGAATAACGATGCTCGACGCATTACTCAGGCGCCAAGAAACAGACATGCTACTAGTACAAGAGGTCACCTACCACGTCCCCAATGACTTCCAGGGATACACCACACAATATAACATCGGCGCCAAGATGAGGTCCCCCGATGCTTCCGCAGACTTATCTACGCCTCACTGCACAGTATGGCATTGGCACTGAAAGGAGCACGGGACGTACGGATCACGACACAACACCCAACCACCCCGTGGTCTAAGGTGTGGGGGAACCTACGCGCAGTATGGCCATCGGAGGAACTTAAAGCAGCCTGGTTTATGGTTATTCATGATCTCATACCAACCAAAGACCGAGTAGCCAAGATACAACGAAGCACCAAGAACAATTGCCAACATTGGGGTAGAGTAGACACACTGATTCACAGGCTGACTGAGTGTAGCGAAGGGGCCGACATTTGGAGGTGGACCCGTTCCAGAATAGCGATCATCCTTCGCATGGACCCGAAATACATTCTACCGGAGTGGACCGTCGGTCCGAGGTTTCACTTTTGGCCACCACAGAGGCACCGGGTAATTTGTGTATCGTCGCCCACATGATGTATTACCGTAAATAACACTGGCACCGAGTACCGACCATCGACTACGCTGATTTCATGAGGCGTGCCCGATGGGATGCATATCAAACAACTCGCCGGGGCGGAAAGGTTGGGAATTACTACAATCTCCGACACACATCAACTGGAGAAACTGTGTTCCCTTTAGCTGCAGGATAATTGAGTCACAGTACCATACCTGCAGGGACTCCTACGACCGATGACGTCGCCAC